>Ga0123519_10002232_pt1 | contig 32920 bp, 28 predicted proteins | sample YelNatPaOPRAMG02_FD_87396 | JGI IMG/M metagenome (GOLD analysis project Ga0123519, IMG submission 87396) | Hot spring microbial communities from Yellowstone National Park - Yellowstone National Park OP-RAMG-02 (version 2) | ecosystem: Environmental > Aquatic > Thermal springs > Hot (42-90C) ... | reverse complement strand
TACCTTCCAGGCGAAAGGTCCAGCGAGCCGGACGAGTCTCCGGGGGTTCGTGCTTCATGGCTTCCCCTTCGCCACCCCAGTGCCAGGTGCTTTAGTGATATCTGACCAACTCATCCCCGAAGCAGTTTATTCTGAAACTATGGGCAGTTAGGCTGCGTCTGGGCGTCGCCCGGCTTGCAGTTATCTCCTAGTATATCGCTCCGCGCTGCCGCAAACCGTATGTCTACCTGTACAAATTGCAGGCTCCCAGAAAGACAATTAGCCCCGATTCCGTATCATGTGTAGTATTCCTCGAGCCGACGCCCCCGGTAGTGTGGTAAATATGTTCTGTTCCCGTGATACATCTGAACCATCGGTAGAGGGGCTATTCCGGGTGCTCACGGCCGGCACGCGGCGCATGAGAGAACGAATGAAACGACCAGAACGTTCGAAAGGATGTATAAGTAATGGAACTTGGAGGTAGGGTGCAGCATGGCGGACGCTTCCCCGATTGCCAATTCCCATCTCGCAATCCGGGATCCATAGTCCGTGGAAACTTTTTGGCATCGAAATAGGAATCCGGCACGGGTCCAGAGGAGGCGCTTCCGCGGTACCAGCGCAGCGCAGCTGTCCCTTGGCGGGTACGAGAATGACCGCGTTGTCCTTCTTCATGGAGACGCTGCGGTTAACCACGAAGGCTTTCAAGGTAGGAGCGCTGCTTGTACCGTCACGGAAGCATATTGCACACAGGAGTGACCTTTTTCGCCCGATTGGAGCGAAAGCTCGGTTTGCGACTCAGACGCACAGCGAAGCCGCCGGGGACTCTCCCGTCACCAAGGCTGCGTTCCTGGAGCGCTGCACTCTAGACCACGTGCCAACTCGAGGTTTCTCCCTGGAGGCACTGCAAGCAGCGGCCGAGGATGTCGGACTGTCGCCTGCATGGGTTGCTCGTTTCGATCGAGGCCCTGTGGAGCTCGTCGAATGGTGGCGTGAACACGAACTGCGAACCGCGCGGGTCCTGCTCCTTGAAAAGGGTGACTGGCGGCTCGTCGATTCCACAGTAGCGGCGCTTGCTCGTGCTCCGTCAACACAGGTTCCGAAATATGCATGGACGCGAGCCCGCCTGCTGTCCTTCCTTCAGACGATCTTTCGTCTCCGTGCGCCGTACAGGCGTTTCTGGCCACAGGCTCTCGCCTTGCAACTGCAACCGAACAGCTGGAGTCAAGGGCTCGGGGTTCTCACGAAAGCCGTCGATGAGCTCGCCTGGTTCGCGGGCGATCGCTCTGCGGATATGCAATGGTACTGGCGGCGTGCTGCTGTTGCGTCGCTACTCCAGACAACGGAGCTTTACTGGATCGCTACCCTGCCAGACACAACGATGCTCGAACAAAATGCAACCTCAGACTCGTTTCAGGATTCGGAAACCTGGAATTTCGCGCAACGGCAGCTTGCTGATGACTCAGCTTTCATGACTGTCTGGTGGAGGCCAAACCAGAACCTTTCCAGTCGATCGCAGTCGGAGATTGTGGCGTTGCTTCGGATTTTAGGTCAAGGTGCGTCCGCTTGGGCTCGCGCCTGGTCAAAGGGATTCTCCTAGGCGTCCACGCACTTGGAATACGCACCGTCATTGGCCGCTCGCTTTGCGGCGGTGATGACGTTCACGCTCATGCCTCGTGTATGGCCGAGGAGTACGCGATTCGCGGCCGCTGATGTGCATATCCGCCGGCTGCGACGAGCCCGACGATGCTTGTTCGTTTGAACGCATCCGCTCGGTGGCAACGGGCTGCATTTCCGCCAGCGTTTCACTACGACCGGATGATGGCGTCCCTGGTGCATGGTGCTGCTGGTGCTGCTGGTGCTGCGTTGCAGCACCCGTTCGCGGTCGCAAATCAAGCGCAAGTCGCATAGCAGGCAGCGGATCTTGAGCTCCGCCCGTATGCGCGCTGCCGACGCTCTGTTCGGACATCTCCTTCCAATGCTTTGCGATCACCGTGCGAATTTCGAGGAAACGATCCGGTACCAGACGCAGAATAGCACAGAGCTCCTTTTCGAGGGGGCTCAAACGTTTTGCGCTCGGCCAGTTATCGACGAACAGGAGATTGGGTGTGGGCGACGAATCGCTGCTACCCGACAAGGGCGCTGCACCCCGAGGCTGGGGCGTTTGCTGTCGATGCACGATACTCGACCAGCTCGTAACCTCGGCAGCGGATTCACTCTGCAATACCCGCATCGCCAAAGCCTGGGTACCGGTTGTTAAAGTTGTCACAGTGGGCGTTCTGCGATCACTGGTCGAGAGGCCTGATCGATGCTCGGCGTTCGACAGCACAACTGCAGCTCCAGGCGCGGCCTCCTCGGTGCGAATCCGTACCGGTCGACCGCGACGTCTGCGGGGCACCGCGCTCTCTGGCACGATCTGGAATGTGTTGCTCACCAGCGCACCTGTTGATTCAGCAGGACGAACCGGCGGCTCTGCCACGTCGACAGGGAATGGCGTTGTGTGCAACCGCTCCCGCAAAAGACGTTCGCGTTTCCAGTGCTCAAACTCGCTCAAGTCCCGGACGCCAGAGCGCAGCGCCTCCCAGATTTCTGTAACTTCGCGAGCAAGACACACCTCCGTGACCAAGCGTTGTGCGAACTCGTCGAACTGTAATCCTTGGCCAATGGTAAGGCGTACGAACGGCAAAAGAAGCCTGCCCACCCGTCGTTCGAGAGGGGACTTTGCCCGCTCACGAGCACGTGCGGCTGGAAGATCCGTGAAACTGCGCTGCTCAACGACGGTCTTGCGTTTCGACCGCTCGTCCAACCAGAAAGAATAGATTTCTAAAATGCGCAGCTTAAGTTCTCTCTCCTCCGCCGTATCCTCGTCAGTGATATACATGTCAGCAATGAGTAGCTCCGCGTCGTTCTGGAACGGCTCCACATCGTAATCCTGGCGTTTCGGCATATAGCCCGCTATATCACCTTTTCTCGGGCGACCCGGCGGAGAAATCCGTACCTCTGGTGTATCGTCCGACAAGCCCTGCGGCCAACTGGCATCGCACGTCACTGTTTCCGGAGAGTCACCCGAAGTTGGCCCTTTCACCATGCCCTGACTGCCGTCTTGTGACCTGGCATCGTTCGACGCTTTCGGTGTCTGAATTCCATCGCTTTGTGAAGTAGCAGGTGACGACAGCGACGCCGCCGCATGGTCCAATTCGCCAGTGGCAACGCTGGCTTCTGGAAAACGCGACGCTTTCGAGGTTCTCGAGTTGTCCGCAGCAGTTGTTTTCGCATCACCAGTGACCGGATACGCGTGTATTAGGCGAGCCAGCGCTGGGTTCAGGCTGGCTGCCGCAGCAGCAGTGAGCGCAAGCTCCCGCGCGACCGCAGCAGACCGTGCAGTGCCAGGCGGCAGTGATGGATGCGGTGCTCGCGTCTCCGAGAGAATCCGCTCTGGATTCGGCAGCGGGGCGGTATCGACCGCGTCCAAGTATACTTCCAAATAATGTTGCTCGCACTTGATTTTCGACTTGGTTCCAACGTATTCTGCCGCGAGCTGGAAGTTACCGGGGCCATACATCTCGAGACCCTCCAGCAACCGCAGCTCCTCTTCCGCGCTCCACTCCGTTGAGAACACCGGTCTACTCACGTACTCAACGACACGATACGGATGAGACGCCTCGTGGGGATATACGCTCGCTCCTACCGAGAAGCAGCTGATACAGAGATCAAAGTCCGGACACACTGCACATGTGATGCGCGTGCAGTTTGAGATGTCACGTGAACAGTAGTTACAACGGTAACGTGCGCCAAACACTCGAGGCGCTAGGGAAGGATGCCGCGTGGACACCGCCTCTTGCAGTGGCGAGGACGCCAGAGCTACCACATCGCCAGCCAAGTTTGCGCTTTCTGCCGACCGCTTCTGTTTCTGAGTCGGAGAGCTCGGACCCCGCAGGTGTTGATTTACAGCTCGCCGCTCAGGCGCTGCGCAGTCATCGCCATTGTTAGCAATATTTTCAGGCTCGGCTGTGCCAACTCTACTCCGCCGTCGCTTTAGCGGTCGTTCTGAAGGCATATGCTACCATACAACACAACGAACGAACGAAGGAAGGAAGGAAGGAAGGAAGGAAGGATTGCTTAGCAACTGCGGCACGACGTGCGCCCTTGGCGCGTGCTCGGAACAGCGCGTCTGGAAGAGAACTGCACAAATGTGGACGTTGAATGGATCGCGCGCTGCAGCGACGAAATCTTTGGCGATGCTGGCGAGTCGCTTTCCGTGCCTGGCGAAGGATCGATGCATAGAAACGGGTATACCTGATGTGCGAAATGTTCCGGGGGATCGGTGCACAGAAACGAATGCACATGGAAGCCGTTTCCTGTTGCTGGTGCGGGATCCAGGGATATAAACCGATATACCTGGATGTGCGGGATGCTATCGCTCTGCATCAGTGAGAATCCAGCACCACACGGACGCCCTTGCGTTCGATACGTGCCAGTTCGGGATCTCCCCGGCGAATCGAGGTTGCATCATTCTTGTGCCTTGAGCGGTGCTGATGCTGCCGCTCTCCTTCTTTGGAGCACCAAACCCGCTATCACTTGCGCTGTGTGAATACGGGGCAGTTTCACCGCAAGCGCACCCTCGGGGGGTGTCCGTGCGAGGCCCCGCGTGCAGCGTGCGTACGCTGCGAAGTGGATCACGGGGGCACAGCCACGGCAAGAGCACTCAAGCGTGAGCGGTTGGTTACTGTCGATGGTGCTAGCACCAGAACGAAACGAGAATTTTTGTCATGCACGACTGTCGAGTCCATGGAAATCACAATCGGCAAGAGATGAGGTCACTGGTATAGCGTGATGTATTCGCAGCCTGGCAAGAAACGCAAGCAAACTAAAGGAACTGCTTCACGCCTTCGTATCGTTAATAACTGGAAGACCAGCTTCGAACCCTGGATACTGTGGCTAACATCATAGCAGCTTTCGGCTTGAGACGCATGCGCGGAAGCAAGCTTTTCAACGATCAAGAGTGTGTTCGCGGAGTTTTCCCTGGAAGAACACTGGATGCACCGCAAATGTCCAGCGTGGACTGCGCTGTCACTCGATCCGCTGTCGTCTGATCCACCCGGTTGTCGGTGTCAGAGCGGCATCGCTTTCGTGATAACGCTGTGCAGCACATACGATGCCTCCAGTGCGCATATTGTCCAACGACACCGGTATAGCGCATTCGTGATGCTGTGTGGCATCCTTAGAACCCGGTTCTGGTAGGGGCCTGGACCTTGGCACCAAGATAGCTACCCGCCCACCTTGCTCTCTCGATACCACGCTGAGCTACACAAGAGCGTCGTTCGTGGTTTGCACTCGCAAAGAGCGCCAGTGACTCGAGCAGGCCAGACCCACAGACTGCCGGTTTCCAAGCTCGCGTCGCATATATCGCTGAAGATGCGTGAAGGCTCCGTTGCACTGGTGAATACTCGGCCGCCGAGAGCCGCATACACCCAGGCGGCCGGATGCCGGATGACGGATGCCTCGAACTCGCCGGTCGCGGCTCCGTCAGGGCACATCTGTGAAGCGGAAACCCGTCTGCCGCATTCCAACCCTGTGCGCTGTACGCTCAGTTTAACCCCTGCGCTTGCAATATGAACCCGCCAAATAGCGGATTCGAGTTCAGGCACGTCGCTTCATATCGTCATGTATCGACGCCCGAGAATCAGCTGTTTGTAGCGCGCTCTCCATGGAGCATCGCACCGACGCGGTGCATGAACCACTGGAGCCAGTTGTTCTCGTAGAGACGCACTCCAGGGTTGGCCCTGCTCAGACGCCAGGTATGGGCGCTGCATCCGAGGCCGAACATTGGCGTGCGAGTATCGCGTTTGGCCGCTAGCAACTCGTCCGGCATTCCGGGCAATCCGAGCAAAAAAAAGTTCGAATTGTCGCGGATCACGAAAGCACTGACACGAGCTACTCGTTAGGACGCAAGCACCAGCAGTCACTGCGTATCAGTTGAGACACGCAACCGGTCATTAGGTGAGAAGGCAACCGGGTCCAACCTCCATCGGAGCGTGCATCCTCGTTCGCATGTCGAAAGCGTCACGTTCGAGATGCCACAGCCTCATCGGTCAGAGCATTCACGAAGCGTGCATGCACCCGCGAACTTGCGCTGCCGCCTGCGAATGCGCTGTCCAACGCTGCGGAACTGGGGCAGCAGCGACGCCGCGCGCCTTGCGTCAGCGGCAGCGCTGGGGTCGCTCGGATCCGAGATTCTGCCACTTGGCGGGATGTCACAAACTCGGCGTGACATTCCAAGGGGACAGCACCACCCCGTTTCAACGACGTTGTATGCGGCCCGTTGATGTCGCGTCCACTGCCGTCGGAATCCCTGTTTGGATGTCTCTTGTGGTCGCAGCGAGTGCATAGTCAGCTCGGGCGCACCCCGTAAACCCCAGGTCGAAACGCGTTACATCTGCACACCAGGATGTGCGTCGTATCCTTCGCTGGGCGCGCACACACGGGCCGCCCGGGGATGGATGCAATGTACGTCTCACGTGCGCTGCACGCATGTGCCGGCGCGAACGGTGCCCCGGTGCTTGGCGCCAAACGGGGACATGTTTTCCATCCGACGCGATCCATGCGTTCGAGGGCGCGCTGCAATTGGAGCACGCGTCTCCTGCGCGATTGATCCGGTTCGGAGCGCTAGAAGTCCCTGTGGAGAACTAAACACAGCTTGTTTGTAGAGTTGATTCCAACTTCGTGTGGATATAGCTAGAAAGAAGTAGTTTAACGGTTTTTATTCGATAGTAGTTTGTGGAACCTACGGTCGAACGGCCTCCGGGATGTCTTGGCACGTTCCCTGTCAACCGTACCGACGGGAACCCAGCTCACGCTCTGTTCGGGTATACCCCATTCAAAAAAACTGCCCTGCAGTGCAGAACGTGCAGCGCTGGACGTGTTGGGGTGGCTGGTGGCTACCGACGTCGTTCGCGGGTCCGACGAGTCTGCAACCGCTCTGGGAGCCGTGCCTTGCATATCCGTTGTCGTGGCGGGGGAGTTTCGCAGTTGCTTGTGGAGCACCGAGCCAGCTCCAGAGCCGAGTTCGTTTGCCGCCGCTGTCCGCATACTTTCCCCCGCACCCTGATAGGTATATCCCTGATAATACGATTGCGCTCGATCACCAGGAATGCACGACGGACGAGCCGGATGTGCAGTCCGCAACCAGCACCGACACTGTGGTTCCGCTGGAAACCCTCGAATGGCCACAGACAACCGCTTCGACAGCGGCAACGACGACGGTTACAAAGTCGCCGTTGTGCATCCCAGGGCGGGATGCTACCGCGGACGACAGCCGCAGCGATGCACATTGCGTTCGTGGACACGACGCGCGCTCTGACGGCCGTCAGTGCTACCACTGTGGTGTTTCCAAGTCACCGAACTGGTATTTAATGGAGAACGATCGTACGCGAAGGTTGTGCAATGCCTGCGGCAAGTACTGGAAACGCACCGGGGCTCAGAGGCCAGCGCATCTGGTTCAATGCAGTCAGCGGATCCCGCGGCGACGTGGGCGTGCACCGACCAGCGTTCGCGAGCGTCAAATTCGGGGCGCTCTGGGAAGTGCCCCGCGAAAACTGCAGGCGATGCCGTTCGTGGGATCGCCCCTGACACCGCCATCGACGAGTGAAGGCGATGCCCCGAACGCGCTATCGAAGGTATCCCAGAACACGCACGCAGCACGGCCTTTGCTTCCGAGTTTTGAGCGCGCTGCAGACCCGTCTAGCCGCGGTGCGAATGATGGTGAAATGTAGCAACCGGGGCCTCGCATCGAACGTATCCGGGAGCGGGGCGGGGGGCCCATCCTCGACAATACCGATGGCAGCGGCCGTCGCCGCGTTTTTTTCGGGGGCGTCACGGATCGCGGGGCGCGATCGTCTTTCCCGCGGATGCGCCCGGCTGCTCGGCTGCGTCGACAGAGCGCATGCCAGCGTCTCTGTCCTACAAGGAACTGTCCACGGATTTTCAAGGGGAAATGCCAGAAAGGATCAGCCCAGCGTGGCAGCGTCCAACAAGATGTCTGCTACTCGCCATCGACTGCTCACTGAAATCTAGCGCGCGTCGTGTGATCAGCAAGTGCGTCATGCTGCTTGACCACGGGTCAACTTGGATTGCGAATGCGCACTGCTAGCATTGGCGTATGTTTCTTTCAAACGAGCACTGGTCTGGCTGGATGCACCAGCACAGTCACAATGGGTAATGCGGGGCTCAGCCCTAGCATCCGAAATCTGTATCTGGTCCTTGTCAACGCTTCGGGCTCTTGCGGTGCGTCGCTTGTCCGTAACGCGTTTATCGTGGATCTGAGCCACCTCGCACGCGATTCGCCCCCGGCACGCAGCGCTCATCGGATGTGTAGCGGCAGCACGCATGCGTCGTGTTCCCGCGAATCGCCATTCGAGCGGTGCCCAACAGCGCCGCTATTGAGCCTCGACGCGTGTGTGAGCCTGCGCGCTGCATCCATCACCGCACAGCGGTAAGTCATGCTGCCTATTCCCGTCGTTGGAAAATTTGACAGAGAGTGATCTAGAGTTTGCGTCGGAGAAACTGCCTGCGCCAAGCGCTGGTTCTGAGTGCATCCCTAAATGACTGAAGGTATTCTCTGGAGCACGCAATGGATATTTGGCGGCACCGAAGGACGCTGGGATCGATTTTTCAGTGCACCATTGTCGTCGCCATCTTTCAGTCACGTGGATTCATCGCAGCCGGCTGGCGCTTACCATACTTTATTTCATAGCATGCGAGCGATGCATCGAACCAGATTCCTCCGGATGCACGGTTGCGATTCGTAACCGGGGAAGCATCGCCAGCTCCTTCACAGACGCTGCTGCTTTCTATCAATCCCGAGACCAGTTTTCCTCTCAGAAACCGAAGCATAATGCATCCGGTGACCTCGATGATACCACGCCTCCAGCGAACGACTGTCGACGACAGCACGGCTGCGGTGCATGCCTGCGAGGATCGCGGCCCCGGGTCGCGGATGTGCACACACGACCTCGACGTGCGCAGCGCCACGGCCGGGAATCGATCCGCGCGCCCGCTGTGCTCGCTGCCTGCGGGCGCCTGTGCAGCCGCGTGCGCCGGTAGAGGCACCGGCGCGGGCGCCTCTCCAGGCACAGCTCGTCATTGTATCGGCCTTATTGCGGGCATTGGTAGCACCGGGAACGCTCTCCTGCTTCAGCGGCTGCCTTTGAAGCACTGGGACTCGGCTGCTGGCGCTGACGACGGCCGCGGCTTGTGGCGACACCTGTTTCCGCAGAAGCTACAGAAACGGTGTTCGGAGAGCAGCACACTCGTATCGACCAGAAGCCTGCGACGTATAGTGCGAAACGCTTCTCGGAACCGTTGCTCATGTTCTCGTCCGGCCGGGCTGCACGCTTTGGCGAAGCTCCGGCAGGTGCCACCTCGGTGTACGCTTTGGACTTTGATGGAGTCCTCTGCGACTCCGTAGAAGAGCTCAGTCGGTGCGCTTACTACGCCGCGCTGGTGGCGTTCCCCGCTCAGCTCGAGGCGCCGCGCTGGACCGGACACGATAGCTCTCGGAGCGCGAGCTTCACGGAACGAGGCGAATCCCCGGGAAAGATCGCTACAAACCCCGGGCTCGGAGCAGAGGACCCTTCGCCGGCAGCGGCAGCAGCTGAAACAGCGCGGATACCAACAATTTCAGAAAACATCTGGCAGGCCGTCCCGCCTGCTTGGTTGTTAGATAAAATGCGGAAACTCCGTCCATACATAGAGACTGGCTACGAGAGCATTCTTCTGGTACGGATGCTGATTGAGGAGCGGCTCGTATCTGAGCGAGCAGAGCGACGCCCTCGTCCGCTGACAGTCGGTGAGATCGCCGCCAACTGGAAGTCTGTACTGCACGACCGGCTCTTACGGGACTGGAACATTCAACCCAGTTTCTTAATTGAACTTTTTGGCACTATCCGGGATGCGTGGATCGCTCGAGACAAGTCAACGTGGCTCTCGATGAACCCTATTTACCCAGGTGTGGCGGACGCGCTGAACATGAGCCAGCAGCCGGTCTATATCGTTACCACCAAACAAGAGCGCTTTGTCAAGCTGATTCTCGAGCATGCCGGTATTCGTCCAGGCCGTATCCCGCCGGCAAACGTGTATGGCATGGACCGAAAGATGACCAAAATCGCAACAATTAAAGAGATCCTGCGAAAAGAGGAAGAACGGAGCCAAGATAGCCAACGAAAGGTAGTTGTACACCTCGTAGAGGACCGTCTCGAGACGCTGGAGGCAGCGACGATATCCCTGTTAGGCGCACCCGTCACCTATCATCTGGCAACCTGGGGCTACAACGATCCAGCACAACGCGCTCGGGCTGAGAAACACCCGTTCATCGACTTGCTCGATTTACCATCCTTCACCATGAAGATGCACTAGGCACCATATTCGACTGCTTAGGTAAACAGGTTGAATGCCGCGAGCAGCGTGGCTTGTGGGCGCCTTTCGACGTACTTGAGCGAGCGTCGCAGGGGATCTCGATGCGACGCCTTGTTCAGTCTGCTGGACATCTGCGAGATACCGTGTCCGAGTAGTGCACCGGGCAGCATTGTCAACGGCGATGATGCTAATCATCGTGACGCTGGTATACTGATTCATGTTGAATGATGGAATTACAATTTTGCGCACCAATCCCCAAGGGAAGCCGTTCCCGATGTACATGTAGGACACGCCAGCCGTTCCGGCATTGCTGGACCGTACCGAGCCAGTGCGCGGTCACGGGCGGGAATATGCGGTCGCGGCCTCGCTGCTGTCCACTGATTTCCTTGCTTCGGAAGTGGGCAGCGTTCCGGCACCATGCTCACAACGAGTGCTGAAGGATTTGCTCGAGACTTCGCTTGATATAAAGGCACCCGATGCCACAGGAGCACGACTTAGATATGGATGCTTCTCGGGAGGTTCAAGTCGCAGTGCAGCATGTGCTTGCGCGCATTCTATCTGGTGAATGCACACCACAGCAAGCCTCTGATCTTCAATTGCATTGAAAGCTGACGTTCGATCCGCCTACGGTTCTCTACCTAGTGCATCCAGCTCTGCATCAAGCTCTACTTTTGTACCTGATTCAGCGCACAACCGTGCTCGTGAAGCGTGCATGTCGTTCTCAACTCGTCGATGGGAATCGTACAGCGTCGACTCGTGCACTCGTTATACGCTCTCGTCGAAGGATGACGAGTGTAGCCTTTGCGCGCTGCAGCCTGTCCAGCACCATAGCTAACACCAAATGACGAAACGCATCGGCCGTTTCATTTTCCATCTCATTGAACAGGTACGGGAATGCACGCCTCGAGCCTGCATAGCACCGTAAGCATTAGTGGCCTCAGCGTGGTCTCATGTGCTCCCGACAAAGCTTTTCCGCATAAGCGCTTTGGATGCTCATACACGCACCGAATGAAACGTACGAATCATTGTCCTCTGCTCCATACATGACTGAGAGCGTCGAGATCGGGGTTCTGGTAACGTCGTCATTCCAGTTGATGATATACCTCGTCGTGATCATTGTGCTCGACTCACGAACATACCGAGCCAGGGAAAAGCTCATCAGATTCATCTGCTTTCCGTTCAGGCCTTTGGCCGCGTGCTCTTGACTTGGAGGTACGGCGACGTCTATGACGCCCTGGTACCACGAATTCATGCCCGGAATCAAGTCTTTCATTTCAGTTGCTTTTGGACAGTTGAAAATGCATCTCGTGGTTCGACTCGCTTCTTGGCTATACAATGTGCATTCAGATTGACATTTAGTCGTTCTCCATGGTCTCTGTATACCTCTTGTCATGTCCTCCCCGTAAACGCGAATCCTTGACCGAGCTGCACCTGTGCCCTCCGCAAACTTTGATCAAATGCTTCATTGCTGTTGGAGGACATCGGCTCCTTTTCCCCATCTCCAATACCTGGTGGAGTCGCATAGATTTGGTCGCTATGCTGTATATTCGTTTTTGTCCTAGAGGTTCAGATGCACTGGGTAGACGGAAAGTGTGATCCACTGAGACGAATACTCATCTCGAATGTTCCCTGCGTTCGCAGTACACGACGACATCGACACTGTGCTGTTCATCGCGGAACAGGATCCGAATAAAGACTCGCAGTTTTCAGAGTCCCTTCATGCCTCCTGATCACCATTCGTACCAACGTTACGAAGACTTCACAAATCCTATCAATCTTTCGGCAGCATCGCATGGTGAATGCAACGGGTGGAATCGATTGACCAGGGCCGAGTCATACCGAAAGAGCTTGATCAGTGCTTGTCTTCGGCGCATGACGTTCAGCGAAAGGACCAGGAGGAGTGCGATTCGTCTACCACCTGCTGACCGAACTATGACTGACTTGTCGAAACAATGCCGTTTTTAGCGAACGAAAATTCACCGCATAAAGTCCTTCTGCGACCTTTCTCCCATTTACAGGATTTGTACCTCTAGTTGACTACTTTCGAGGAAAAAGAACGGAAACAATGAGGACGTGCTGCTACTGGTCCTCCGGGTTTCACCGATGATCATCGCGATGACTATGGTCAGTGAACCCCAGAGCTAGGCGCGGCATCGCTCCGTGATCATGCTCCGCCCTTCTATGAAACGCAGATGCCAGTAGGTTTCGCGTCAACAGCATCAGAGTGCACAAGTCGCAAAGTGCTCCCGTTTCACTGCTTCACGCGACACGAAGCGGGTCCAGAGCGTGCTACCCTAGCAAGTACTCGTGTTCTGCGAAACTCGAAACGCGTATCTGCGCTTTATCACCGAGACAAACCTTGAAAACAAGTACAGTGCTGTTATGTCGATCTCGTGCTCCCAGCGATAGCATCTTTGGAGCGATTTCGCGAAACAGTCACGTCGAGGAATTCGTATCCCCGACACTAGCGAAATACCCAGCGGAGCTTGCATCTCGTTGGAAGCAATGCACGGCAACTCCCCGCATGAGATGTCGAGATGAATGCATTGCGCACCATGAGATCGCTCAGAGAAGATGGTTCGTTTGAATTAGCGACAGATAGCCGGCTCCGTGCTCCACCGCCATCTCCATGACGGTAGACAAATGCTGCAGCATTCGAGCCAGGAGAGAAGGCGCCTCCAGAGAAGATCCAGCCGGTCGGGCGCGGCAGGGGCGCTCCAGTACCAGCGCCCGGTTCACGGCTGCGGCCACCAGGAGACGCCACCGCTGGAGTGACGCAGGAGCAAGCACTGCAGCATCTGCGTGCGTCACCAGAATGAGATGGTGGAGAAGGAGGAGTTGGACCAGCTGCCGGTGCTCTTCCGTACGGTTGCTCGTTTGCGCAGGGGCCTTATTTCCAGGTGCTGACTTTCGACCATGTTTTCCGAGCGGGGGCTGAGAGGCATCCCGTTGCGCTTCGGCTGGACCGCTGCAGAGTGCAGACTTGCCGGCAGCGGTGCCTGCACACTCAAGGAGAAGCGGCCAGAGATGCCCGCATGCGTACTGGAAAACAGAGTAAGATTCGCTGCTGCGCTCGCTTTGGTGTGCGAGCACCTCGCGAAACTCTTGACACCGAAGTAGTATCGCGGCGAGTTGTTGATCTAGTGCCGTTTCTGAGGCGGGCCCACTGCAGTCGCCCAACGATGCCGGCGATTGGAAGAATCGCGGATAGTGCTCGGCGCCCAGTGACCGTGCTTGCTCGATCTCACCTCGTAGAATATAGTCCATAATGGATGCACGAATGCTGGCATCCGAAAGCGCCTGTGGAAGTTTTTGCTGTCGCAGCTGATGACGCGGCGAAGAACGCGGCGGATCCATTTCGGGCGCTGCGTGTACATCCCCTTGTGACACCAAGCGCTCAAGGGGAAACACAGTTTTGGCAAATGCGCGTGCTGTTTCCACATATCCCTCCGTAAGCAGATAGTCTAGCACCACATTCTGCAGAGCGCATTGCTCATGAAGGACGCTCGAATGCTCGTCCTCATCGTCATTGTCCGCTGTAGCGGCCACGATCGAGTCAAGGAACATTTCAACCTCCTCGCGCACATAGGGTTCGATATCGAAACGAAACGGCTTCTGTCCAAAGTTTGCCTCAACGATTTCGCCAACGGTACGCATCCCCACGACCGGATACCAGCCCTCGTAGCTTGAGAGCCACTGTGGGGATCGCGTTGCTCCCGCAGCCCACGGAAGGTGTGACGCACCGCTCGTGCCAGCGCCGCCATCGCCACCGCTACTGCTGCTGCTACTGTTGCTACTACCACTACGGGCGCCGCCGTTGCCTGCTCGCCGTTCACCGGGGATGGAGGCAACACCACGCCGGAGACGGGTCGGTCGCACGTTCCGAAAGGCACGCTTCAGTCGGACACCTTCCTTGGTGAAAAACACGTCACCCGTGATGCAGTTCCAGCAACACCCTACGGTATCGCCAGTCGAGTAAGTGGGTCCATACGGAGACCCTACTCCCGAGTCGCGAAAAATATGCCCGTCGTCGCCATGATAGCCGATGCTGTTCTTTTCCCATCCGGGGAGACGTTCCAGGGCAACATCGCCCGCACACAGTCCTAGGCCGATAAAGCCCTCAGCACCCGCCGATACCACCGTCATTTCATAGTAGTAGATGCAAGCCTCGGTGGGGACAGGCACATTCGCGCGCACAGCAGCAGCGTCCGTATCCAGCTTACCAGGTCCAACGTAGTACGCTCGTCTCGGCCGATCGGTATGCTTCTCCAGATCGACGCCGACGGCCTTGTCGGTACTGGACCAGTGAGATGGAAAGCTGATCTCCGGCACAGACGCGGTTGCCTCCACTCCGGGGCGCTTATGGCCTACGCTGGCTGCTCGTGCACGACCTATCTCGATGACGCGACAGCTTGGACGCTGTCGACGATGACGACGGTGTCGAGCACTCGTTGGCGCTTCCTCGCTGGAGTCCACCATGACCTCATCATCATTCCCGGGATAAGTTTGCTCAGATGCAAACTCTGCCGCGGTTGAAGCGTCACCAATAGCGTTCCTTTCAAAAGGACCCACGTGGCCGTATGCCGCCAGATAGGGCAATTCCTGGTCTTTCCAGCGCCGGTACCAGTCACCGAACTGGCGGACGCGCCAGTGCCGGCCATCCAGTCCAATCTGCAGCCAGTCGCGTGCCAGACCTTCGCTCCAATTAATTTTCAGTGGATCTTCGCTCGGTTGCTGCTCGTCGCTCACAACATCTGTCCCTGCCGCCGCGGTCTCCGCTGCGAAAGGCTGGAAACGGAAACGCTGTGCCCGCTCCCGCTTCGTGGTAGGCTGCAAGGGGTTCTCCAGCCATCCCTGCAGTCCCATGAGGGTGTAAAGTTCGAAAACGGTTGATGCTGAAGTAGCGGGTGTCCTCGCTGCTGAAAACATTTCAGACGTGGCGTCTCCTCTGTTGGTGTCATACTGCGAAGCCTTTGAGTCCAGGCCCGAGTCCGGCGTTTCTGCTTCAGGGCACGGCCCGCTGCCGTGCATGGCGATTTTCGAGGGGTTAGTCTCAACAGTGTATAGAGATAAAACAGGTATCCACGTCCGGTAACGTGCAACAGAATGCTTTCGAGAACAACCTCGTACGAAACGTTAAGAAGAGTGCCTGACGGTACCGCTGGTGGCTTGCTGCACTGCGGGATGTCGGGCGCCCCCGGCAACGCACATCCACTTCGGCCCGTGAGGCGCTTGTTCCACTCTTTCATCTCAATTGGGTTCCACAACCAGGTACATGGAACCAAATGATTTTTTCGCAGTTTATAGCAGACTTGTCCGAAGTGTTCTCATTGGAAGGAATAAAAAATCCAAGGGAAATGAATGGATGTGAAAGTCGACGGACGCACAGGGCCGTCATTGCCGGATTCACCAAGGGAAACGAAAAAAGACCTCTTCTTGCCGACCGTCGAGTGAAGAAGAGCAAGTGACAAAGAAGAAGGAGATATCCGAGAGCGCGTGTTTGCCCAACGAAATGGTGGCGAGATGTTAGTGACACAGAGGGTACGAGTTCTAGAAAGCCTTGCATTCATGAGTTCCACCAGAGGCAATGAACGTAAAGAGTTCGTATACCTGGACTTTACGCCGCCATCAATACCAGACAGTGTACGGTGCTGAAGACGAGACCCGAGGAGCTGACGCGAGCAAACTTCATGGGGCAGCCTCTGATGCTCGGAGTTTGTCCGATGAAACAGAAACCGATAGCAGGCGGCGGGCAGAACAAGGCAGGGAGGCGTCTTCGAATGGGCATAAATGTAACCTCCATGGTTGTGAAAAAGCTTTTGTTTCGTCGACCACACTTGCTGCAAGCCAGAAGCGTTCCTTGTTTGAGAAAGCCTCGTGAGGTTTACCAACGCATCCCACAAATAGCTTAGGAGACGGTGTGACTGCCCTGTTGCCCCCGCTCTGCAGACGTTTCTCTACTTGTGTAGGCACCGCGTGGAGAGTTACCTAGGACCGGCCAGTTTCAGCGGCGAATCCGCCTGGGATAAAGTCTCTGAAAACTGGTTGAACCGCTTGTGGACGCCACAAGGACACGAGGAAATTGTTTTCTGGAGGAAATCACCGGGACCCAGAACAGCGCATCCCTAAAGGAAAGCTCCCTGCTGGCTCACTGCCGCAGATGCTCAGCGGTGAGCAGCCAAGTGCCTCTGGCCCCGGGTCCACTGCAGGGGAGTATGAGGGACAGGCGCCAGCAACGCGAACGCCAACGCACTTTCTGCGAAAAGTTCTTGGACGTCCAGTTGTGGTGAAACTCAATAACGGTACGGAATACCGTGGAACGCTGGTTTGTTTAGATGGTTATCTGAACATAGTTTTGGAGAATTCTGCGGAATTTTTGAACGGAGAGCTCAAGCGACGCTATGGAGACACCCTCTTGCGTGGTAGTAATGTACTTTACGTAGGGACGATTCCCGATTGATGCGTTCGGGTAAAGCTGGTCTCTACACCCGCGTCAGACTAGAATGGAGCTCTGAAACTTCTCGCTGTTTTCCTGGCTTTGGATTCGTTCCAAACTTTGCTCAGTTGCACACTCTCGACATTCGAATGACGGCAAGAAGGGCTTACGGATTCACACGTAGTAATTGACTTATCGGTCGTGTTCTAGGTGTGGCTCCTGCTCGACACGAACTTGTGTTCGGGGCTTATGGCGCCGCGACTGAGCACAACGGACCAGTTGGAACCTGTTTTGCGAAATTGGTTGGAGGTTGCGAATGGTGGATCTCCGAAGAGACACGTAGACAAGGGATGAACGAGGCATTTATCAGAAACGTGTCGTGCTTGATTATCAAAAGAGGCACGCAACCCGAGCACACCAGGTATGCTGCGGAAACAAATGTGTACTGGTAAAAAAAGAAATACTGGAGCGTTTTGAACAGCGTAATGTATCGGTCTCAGAGAACGTCGCAACTCTCAGACGAAACGCATTCCTTCGTGAGGACCACCGCTGTTCTACGACACTGTGGTCGTAAAGATATGCCTCAGTACTTTTTATTTCCCCTTACCGGAAAACGGAGTCCGCGCAGCAGGATATGCACTTGTCTCCTCGGAGCTCCAGCATCGAGCTTACCTCAAGCTCAAGACCGTGTGCTTCGCAAGCGTGTTTGAGCTTTTAAAAGTAAGGAACTTCACAGAGGCGCTGATGTGACGGATACCCTTTTTGTTCTCACGCCAACCGGGCAGCTACTTGATACATGTTGTCCGGTCCGTGCAGTCATTCGTGGCGCAAGCGTTTCGGCTCCCTGGCTGAGCGACCTTGCGGATGCCGAAGCCTTGACTCGTTTAATGACTCAAAGCGGACTGGATAACACAAAGGAGCACTCAGGAAAACATACGAACGGCGAATTTGGACAACGTCAGCTTTCATCCCCGTACACGCGTACAGAATTCGATGTCCTAAAAGCGACAGGGCGACGACTCGGTCGCCAGCTGCACGGTATGAAGGCACTCTACATGCCGGGCACTTCGTCGCAGCCCATTGGCTCGACCGATACAGAGAGCGTGATAAACCTCATTCGTGATTCCTCGACGACGAAGATGCCGAGAATAAGTTAGACCTGATGGCTGCGAGGAGCATGCCCACGAAAGTGATGGCATTTCCGAATCTGGAAAGCTGCTCCAGAGTGCTTCAAAGGAAGAAATTCCTCGTTAACGAACGTATCCCTGCGCCGCCCGCACCAGCCGCTCGATTCGAGGTTTTTCTTTCGCTGGGCTGTGAAGGAAGTCGTCCTCGCAAAGGCGCTCTGATGACGCCCAGTAGAGAACAGGAGCGTCGAACAAGAAGCGCTGATCGACGGCATGGAATGCACGAAGCAAGCCATGCATTCTTCACCCGGAGATTCAGTGGAAATCATGAACGGCTTTAGGATCGAAATGCAATGCAGTGCAATGAAAGGTGCGAATGGTGCGGAAAAACGAAGCAACGGGAGGTTCACATCACGGTGCGTGGATGCGTTCCCCTCCAGCGAGTCCGATAGTGTGGCGGTTTCCATCTCATCAAACGCAACATTCCTACGCGCTTCATGACCGCCTCGGAGCTTAAACGCATTCCCACTCACCAGAGGCAACACATGTATGAACAACCAGCAACACGAGGACGCCGTCTCGGCAGCTCGATCTCCAATGCGATCTACATAGGTCTGGACGCAGACATAGCGAGCATCTACACCTGCGTTTCCGTGAGACCCGAAGAGCACCACAGTTCCCATGTGGTAACCGATAATGCGCCCAAACCAAGAGTTTCGAACCCGCTGACTTCCACCCACAGTCGCAAGTTCTACCCGCGCACCATTCATGTTCGTCTCCGTGGAAGCGGAGAAATCAGTGCATAATCCAATGAGCGACCAAAAGAGAATTGAGTAGCACAAGCCGCAGAAGCATTGTCCCAGGCGGGCGGAACATGTGCACACGATGCCCATGAGTGATCCAGGAACCTCGATTACCGTAATGCTAATCCGCACGTTTCGCGAGTCGCTCACACAGACGAAGAACAACTTGCATGGGGACAGATGTCGAATGATCGAATGGAACAACGAGCGCTTGTGTATGCAGCGGACAGCGTGCTCGCCGAAAGGATGACCAAGAAGAGCCGCATGATCGAGGTTTACGGTACTGAGCACAGAAACGGAGATGGAAATTGGGTAGAACCATCTCCACAGGTCACGGGCATGTACCGAACGATATAACAAGCGTTCACGTACCATAGGGCGAAGCTCGGAGAAGCCTATGTGTTTGACCCATGCACACACACACACACACCCGTCCACATCCTGGTTTCATCGCTATGACGGGCGCATCGAGCCTGCATGCAAAGAACATGAAAATGGCGAGCGAAGCGTGGATCGCAGCTTTCACTTGTGCATGAATTGCGTTGCCAATGGCCAGAAGCTGCGAAATCGGGACTTGAACGCTGTCATCAACATCCTTCGACGGATAAAAACAAAACCAGAACGATAGCAGAGACCGCCAAACATGATGCCTGAGCTCAGGCCGAGGAAAAGGAAGCATTCTTGAAAAATCACGCAAAAGGTTTTGTCCATGAAAACCGGAAGAGGCCCAAGCATTAGCGTGTATGCCCAAGTTAGCAAGACGTGCATGTTCCATTTTATTCTGATATGGATGTCGTGAGCATTCCGCGCAGATGAAACGCTGACGTGACGGGGTCTGCGACATTCCCGTTTGCCGGGACATGCGGTGCAGAATACGTGGGAATTCAGACACGTCCCACTATACCTCCCGGAATCAGCGTTTCGAGGGCGGTTTCTCAGCTGCATGGAGGCTCATTGCTCCGAAGCTGGTTCGATGCTCATGCGCGATTCAATATTGCGAGCCGCGCATTTGTATGAAATGACGAGTGCATCAGGTTAGGGTCGGCGGGCGGCGACCCGAGTTTGCGTGTCGAAGGCACTCGCCACCGACTCGCTAAATAAACCGCAGTCGCAGTGGCGCTATCGCCTGTTCCATAGACGTAGTCACGACAAATTTGCTACATGCAAAGCATTCGAAATAGCGCTCACATGTGTTCCAGCATCGCGCTCCCTAATGACTCGCTGCGTGACCACCACTCGAAACAGCGCTCTCACCTGTTTCAGAGTCCGCTGGTGGCTCTTTCCGGTGACCCGACGTGCCTGCGTTCGAAGCGGTACTCGAGTCATCAGGGGCGGCGGTTACCGTCCATGTGGTATCGGCATTATCCGCGGCGATACTACCCGCACCGGTATACGGTTCGATCTTACCACGGATAAGTTGAGCGCGCTCATCAGCCACATTCGTTGGAATGGAGTACGTAATATCGTGAAGCACAGCCTCGACACGCTGGCTTGTTGGGTCAACTGCAAGCGCCGAGCCACAGAGCGAGAACGTACGTGTCTCGTAGACGACTCCCTTCAAGTCCAGGCAGAGACGAACCGCCCCCGAATCCGCGTTGTGGCTCCATTGCACGCAACCAATGGTGCCAGTATCGCCAGCCAGATCAAACTCGTCATTTTCGAAAACCAAAAGAGCAGTTTTCTCGCTCTCTTTCTTGATGCGGTCAATCCGGAGCTGGAGCCACAGGACGTCGCCAGAGGGCTCGCTCGACTCGTCCGCTCTCGCCGCGTTTCGCAAGGGCGGGGTCTCGGCACTCATACCAGAGGGCACGTCCAATTCCGTTGCCGCATCAGGTACCCCTGCAGGAACCGTGTCGACCTGGGCGTGCTCCTCGGAAGAGGAGGGCGCAGGCTCGTCTGGTGCTTCTCGTTTTCGGCGGTTGCGCTCTTGGCGCGCCTTCTTGGGTCCCTTTGACTCATCCTTGGATGCCTGGCTTAAATAGCTTTCGATTGCAGTCTGCATATGTGAAACAGAGGAAGCAAGTTGCCCATCAGTTGGCGGTTAACTGAGTAGGCGTGCTCAGAAGCAACACAACGCTTGCATATCCGCTCGAACGCACGCAGGTCGATCGGCACGCTCTGGGTTTTGGCATGGCGCACTTCCCGCCAAAGTGCGATAACAAGTTCCTCATTTTTGTTTGTTTGATGAAACGTTTACATTGTCCTCGGATCCCAGGTTGCACGATGAATTGTGGCTGTCGGGAAAGTGTTCATCATGTTGCACCCAAATTTTAAGTACCATGACGCATGCGTCCTCTCGGATGTCCAGGTCGTTCCGTGCGTTCGATCGTGCATCGAATGCCTGCGCTGAGCACCTGCAATAGCGCCTATGCTGCTGGTGCGGATGCAACACGGAGACAGAGCGGCATCGCCGTACCAATGAGGTCGTCGGCTCGAGGCGTGGTTCAACGCATTCGGTACTGGGACTCATCATACTTCTAGGAGCCTGAAAGGCTGTGCAGACAGACGTCCCCCCAGCGACCACGGGAAGTGACATACTAGGAATCAACAGCGACCGGTGCGTCGCCGAGAAGCAGCCTATCCGCTGCGATTCCCAGACTAAACTGCGTTATGGACAAACTGCTCAGGTCTCGGCACTGCACCCGTCGCTGCAGAGGCACATGCAGCGGATGCCCGGTAGACTCGAGCGGCCGCAGGACCTTCCGCCTAGATGGTAAACTTTCGGACATAGGGAAAACTTTCCCCCTGCCAACGCTTACCGTAGAGGAAGAACGGAATCGTTATCGAGTTGCTAGTACGTTTTCCGTTTCTGATCTGTTGTCAATGTTTACTCGATCGGATGCACGCTGAGGCTAGCAGCGCACCGCCGCGCCGTCCTAAAGCGATCAAAAAAGGCACAGTGTCGGAGGCGTTGCCGGACCGATCAATTCGCTTTATGCAGCGGGAATACTGGAATGGAGGTCGTACAACGTGGAAACGTATGCACGGTACGAGCTGTCGCTTGGATGGGCATCGCCAGCATGAACGCAAGCAGGCAAGCTCGTCCCGTGTCACTGTTGGTGATTCCGCTCCCGAGTTGTTCACCTAGACTTGTCTTTTCAAATTTGCACAGGATACATGGGTACCCGGCTAGAACCATTGCTTCTACATCAAAAGAAGCGCTGCGGCGTTGAAGCACGATCGGGCTGATGCCACAGACACTCCAACAGACATTGAGCGAAAACCATGGTACACAAAATTAGGCAATGATTTGTGCGATCTTTCCATAACCTGCGAGCCATTGGAGACGAAAGAAGCAATTGAACCTCCGCAGGCAAAGGTTGAAGGGCCCTCATTTCACGCGCTCTACAGAATTCGAGCGGTTTCTGCGAACAACAGCTAAGAAATCGTTTCAATAATGCGACGCATATCAAAGTCTGGGTACAGCATGGACCCTTTTTGCCCAAGTTTCCTCGCGACATGGAAAAAGCACAATGGGCGCAATAGACTGCACCTGAACACTCCAGACACATGAGCGCGAAAAATAGCATCCTCGCGCTCGGCTACGTTTCTCCTGGACCTCTTGTAGATTAGAGTGGAACGCTGAACTGTGCGCGTTGTTCCAGTATTTCGATTTTTTTCGAACCTTCTTCTGTCTACAGCTGCGACATTTGAACTTTGTCAATAAGAGCTCACGGATGAATACGTAGTTTTGGGATTCTCTGTCGTTGATTCGGTGTGACCTCGTCGCTGCTTCGTCGCTGGATTTCGTTGAATCAACGGGGTTACGATATATCTCGATGCCCTCGAACATGCTTTCGTAAACGAATCGATATCATTTTGCCATTTCATGCATAGAAGCCTCCGATCCTCTCCTTCCCTTCCATGACGCATGCTCAATTCAGACATTTTTCAAGTTCTCGATCTTTCTCTTCCGAGGCAACTCATGGGTGCAGCGGTTCGCGTCACCGGATTGGCAAGGGAAAATTCTCGAAGTCGCCCCTTGAAGCCTTGTTCAAAAGCGTATATGGAAAGCTCGCTGAACTCTATGCGCAAAAGAATAGATACCGTTTGATAGACAAATCAGCAGCCGTTCATGGGCATCGACGAAACGGCAGGCAACAGCAGCTGGTACCACCCGCGGGATACGCTCCCAGGCGCTTCGGCCTCTTCGGTTTCCATGAAAGAGCGCCCCGGACTCAGCACTGATTTATCGCAGCAAACCGCATCCACTTTCGAATGCGTTACAGCTTTGCACAAAGAGAGCATTGACGAATCGGAATTTCTGGATCTCTTCTGCAAGCTGCATATTCCTTCTTGTACTTGTTCCAGCATGGCCGAATCTGAGTTCCACATATTTTTGTCTATCGAATGGAACTGCGTGCACTTGCGTCTGTAGCAGACAGAGTATTCACCGAATGGATCATCCAAAAGTGCCCCACGACCGTAGAGTACAGCACTGAACACGGGAACAGTGAAGGGCACCCAGCGGAGTCTTCGATACTCGCCAGGGCATGTATCGAACGTTAAAGCAAGCGTTCACGTGCCACTGGATAGCCCACAGAGGAATACGCATGGAGGACGTATAGGAACACTTGATCATCGTCAAGTGTCACTTTTGCAACGGGCGATCCGAGGCTGTGTACAACGAAGATGAAAATGGCACGCAAAGCGCAGATCGCAACTCTTTCCGTGTGCGTACCATGCGCAGACAGCAGCCGGAAGCAATGGAATCGGGGCTTGAATGCTGCCATCAGCATCCTTCCGCTGCCGCCAATGATGCTTGACGGAAAAGAGAGACTCTTGTATTCAAAGCCGGTGTAAATAGAGTGGAAATGCAGTAGTTCTAAAGAAAACGAAAGTCCGCCAAATCTGGTATTGTTGACTCTAGGAGGAAACAAGAACTTTAGCGTGTACTCCCGAGTGAGATAAGAGGACTCATGTCACTTTCTCCTGGAATGGATGCATTCTTACGTTGCATATCAGCCGTTATTCGACACGGTCTTTCTAACCGAGCGCTTGCGGCTTGCGTTTACGCGCCCTGGTTGGAACGGCCGGACGCAAGCATCATGCCTGAGAGCCAGCTATCGGTGTGCTCACACGGCAAAGAAAGAGCCCTGAAACCCACAGCCTGAACACGAGTAAGGTGCGACTGCTTGTACAGAAAGCAGCTGCGCCTGGATGGATGCTTCGCCTTGGTGGCACGTCAAATACGGAAGCCGCTTCCCGCGGATTTGCTGGCGGTTATTATTACAACGCGACCTCATCCCGTGAAGCAGAAACCGCGCCGCGATAAAATGTTGCAACTTGCATCCAGAGCTGAACTTCGCACCCAATGTGCCTCGGTTCGGCACACCGACACCACACGCTCTTTACTCCAAGACGCTGCACAACAGAGCATCTCAGTTGTCTGGGGTGAAGCACTCTCGTAGCTAAGCAGACTGCCCTGGGTACGAGAACGCTGCCGGTTCGCGGAGCTTCAGCGGCACCGCAAACGCGGCAAACTTGCAGTAACTATAATCCTGTCCTATTTCCGTATAGAAAGAACCGAGTGAGTCCTATAAGCCTTGCGTTCCAGTGGCAAACCTGCTATCTCCAGTCACGAACGCTCTCTATCGACCAGAGCATGACTCCAACTTGCCTCGCGCTACAGTTGCAAAACTGCTTTCTCCAATTTTAAACGCTTTCTACACTGAAAGGGCCGAGTGAGTCCTATAAGCCTTGCGTTCCAGTGGCAAACCTGCTATCTCCAGTCACGAACGCTCTCTATCGACCACAGCATGTCTCCAACTTGCCTCGCGCTACAGTTGCAAAACTGCTTTCTCCAATTTTAAACGCTTTCTACACTGAAAGGACCGAGTGGGTCCTATAAGCCTTGCGTTCCAGTGGCGAACCTGCTATCTCCAGTCACGAACGCTCTCTATCGACCAGAGCATGACTCTAACTTGCCTCGCGTTTCAGTGGCAAACCTGCTATCTCCAGTCACGAACGCTCTCTATCGACCAGAGCATGACTCCAACTTGCCTCGCGTTTCAGTTGCAACAAGGCTGGTGGCGCGCTTTCCCCGGTAGCAACGGTGCATCCCGTTCGATCAAAACAACTGTGCTAGTCGGCGCTTTCGCGCTCGTGCAGTGGGCTCGTCTACGCACTGGACACTTCTCTGGTGCCAAATTTAGAATGCTCGACTAGTACCGGTCGGCTCATGTCCGTGATCACGAGGCGCCCTTGCTTCATGCCTGCGGCTGCGTTGCGCAGTCAGCAACAGACGTTCGCGCTCGTCCAGAGTGGCTTCACCTGCCGACTTCAACTCCGGTACAGCTCGCAGGGGGCGTTTTTGCCGAGTGAGCGACCTTGGCGCCGAAGGCAGGTTCTAGAACTTATTCGTCAAGTGCAGCAGGGCGAGCGCTACCGGGAGCGCCTTCGTCGAGAGTGCCAACTGCCGCTCGGACTCTGGGACCTGGTGGCACAGCGCATCAGCGGCTGGAAGCTCAAACGCTTGCGTCGTTGGCTTCGTGGCGCCGAAAACCTTCTTTTGACGCACAAGCAGCTGCCTCTAAAGGGACAGGAAACTCTCTCCGAAGGTGCCGAGCTCAGCTGTGCTGCCCATGCACCCCAAGAGCTAGTATTTCGTGCAATGCTAGCCTATTGTCGGCAGCGCTATGGTGAAGAACTGGGTTCGCTCGCTCGGCTTGCAGTGTGTGCAGACTTAAGCTTGCCAGCGACTTGGTTTCCCCTCGCCCGCGCCCGCAAGAGAAAGGTGATTTATCATGCAGGGAAAACCAACAGCGGGAAGACTCATCAGGCATTGCAGCGCTTTCTGAACGCCGAGTCGGGTGTGTACTGCGGACCTCTTCGGCTGCTCGCCTGGGAAGTCTACGATCGACTGAACAAGCAGGGCATTGCCTGCATCCTGCGAACTGGTCAGGAGTTCGCCATGCCGCCAGGCTCGCCTTCAACAGCAAATGTGAAAGATGCAGCGATGATGCCTGGGTCAGTGTCGGGCGCCCTGAATCATGCCTTGAGCCCGAAAAGCGATGATCACGAAGAGGAAGACGAGGATGAAGATGAAGAGGAATCGAACGCGTCTGCCGCTTTCGATGATGAGCGCATTCAACTAGGACGCCATGCGCACAGCGGCCTAGCCAGAGGCGTTGCGCTCGATCACTCAGTGACTGATCCACTTGACTTTCCAAAACAGGTACGTTTCGTGTCCTGCACTGTAGAGATGGCTGATCTCTACCGTCCCGTGCAAGTCGCCATAGTTGATGAGGTGCAAATGATTGCTGAGCGGGAGCGTGGTGGTGCATGGACGCGAGCGATCCTCGGTTTGCCGGCGGATGAGCTCCACCTCTGCGGATGTCCCAGTGCAGTTGACGTCGTACGCGCTATGATCGAGGAAGACTGCCACGAGCAACTAGAGGTGCGCACCTACGAGCGTCTAGGTCCGTTACGTGTCTCAGAGAAGGCACTGGGCGAGACCCAGCGCCAGTGGAGCCGTGGCGTGCGTGCGGGGGATTGTTTCGTTACGTTTTCCAGACGCGAACTCTTCCGCATCAAACACCAGTTGGAACGAAATGCTATCAAACCTCTACAGTGCGCTGTCATCTACGGCTCACTGCCACCGGAAACACGTCGTGAACAGGCGCAGCTCTTTAATGAGGCGGATACCCACTCGATTCTGGTGGCGACGGACGCAGTCGGCATGGGCCTGAACCTCAATATTCGGCGCATGATCTTCTCCGCTTTGGACAAGTTCGACGGGACTCAGCGTCGACCGCTAACGACCGCAGAAATTCTTCAAATTGCGGGCCGAGCCGGCCGCTATGCCGGGCCTGACCGGCGGCCCCAGTGCGGTGAGGTCACCGCGTTTCGCCAGGACGACCTCAGACGTCTTCGAAGCATTCTGCATGGTGCCGGTATCGATACGCACGGCTGGCCTGCCTCGATTGTACCGGAAAAAGTCACAAAAGCGGGCCTCAGTCCGACTCGAGAGATGATGGAGGCGTTTGCCGCTCGCTGTACTGCAGAGCTTGCTTCGCGCTCGGCGTCTGGCGATGACCTGATGCGGCGAGCTGCCACGAAGCGACCGCCACTCAGTGAGCTCTACGAAAAATTTGAAAAACTGGCCCAAGTGGACGCTTCCGGGCGATACTTCGTGTGCGACCTCACCGACGTCAAGCGAATCTGCCGTCTCCTGGAGCGTGCTCGGGTTGACGAATGGATGACCTTTGATCTACTGTACAGTGCGTCTATGGCTCCGCTCAAGCTCGACGATGCTGCGGCCTGCGAGGCCATGGTCCAGTTTATGCGAGCATTCACCACAAGCGGCGTGGTGCGTCTCACTCTCCAGCAGTGCGGCTCCAGGATGGCGTTGCGTTGGTTGAGTGGGGCGCCCCAGTGGAGCTCCGGGCCTCGCACGGTTTCTGAACTCAGGGAGCTCGAGTCGCTCTACCACGTCCTCGATCTATATAATTGGTTTGCGAATCGATACACTGACGCATTCGTGGACCGAGATCGTGCCTCTGAATTGCGCCAGCGATGTGCAGAGGCAGTTGCTCGTGGTCTCGCGAACCTCTCCCAAAGTGCCATCGAAGACGAGCATGACGACATGCAGGCCGACACCCTCTCACAGAGACGTCCGCGGCGAACTCGCTACCGTCTTCGTCTGGATGAAAATGAACGTCTGCAGTATGTATCCTATCTGCGGAAGCACCAACCGCTATATCTGCGATGAACGATACGCAGCACGTGCGTTGTAAAGTGGACACGCCAAGCGCAAACTTATCTTTATAGCCGCTCTCCATGGATCAGAGACAAGAACACCGCCACTTGTGCAGTTATCGCAGTGCATACGACGCTACCGTTCAGTTTGTTGTACGAGCGCGCTGCGAGGTTGCCAGCGAATGCCGTGAAAGAACTCCTGTCTTCTTTCACTGGCGTCAAGGGTCGAGATCCCCCTGACGCATGAACGCGACTCGCTCCGCTTCAGCAGATTTTCGCGTCATCTCTGCGACGAATACGCTGTCGGAGTTATCGGAGACGTCGGCAGCATGCCACCCATGGACACCACCAGCATCTACGTAAACAAAAGGAGTGCATCTCTGTCATGCAGATGCTCGCCTCGATGCCAGACAAAGTGCACACGCTAGCAGCGCGTACGCAACAATTCCTCGGGAGAGTCTCTCAGACTCGAACCAAGTTTGACCTGGACGTGTTTACTCGACCCAGTCAAAGCATCTGGAACGACAGAAAGACACAAGATCGACGGGTTTGTTGCCTCCGATACAACAGCGTCCACTGCTGCATCGTGCGACTCTGCTACCTGCGCTTCTACGAAACGATGTTCATTGAAATTGACGAATAAGCACGCTTCATGAATCCTAAGCGTAACGTGCATGCTTGCATGTCATGATGACACGATGAAGATCAAGATCATGAGCATCGTGATCCTTGTGATCATCATTGTTAGCAATTCTTTGGTCGTGTAGGGTGATGCTCTAGCCGCGCTCGGTTCGCTGGCGTGTCTTGACTACACATCCGAGGCACGTCTCAAGAGAATCTTCCTGCAAGCAGGGCCAGGGAGCCATTGAAAGTAGACAACGACCAGTGTAGAGGCCAACGCAAGCAGAACCTGAAGCACTCGTCTTGCCATGTGCAACGCAAGTGGATACATCACAATCTCCGACTGCATCCAGCCACGCTTTCTAATTTTGGACGCCTTGGTGCGACACGTGTACGCCCCGTTTCGTTACGGTGACCTGGTGTGGCAGCGAAACTATGCGATCACATCCAAGCAGAAGCAGCAGAAGCAGTAGCAAAAGCGCTGCTGGCGACACCCAAGCTCGTGAAAGCAGTACCACGACAGACGCTTCGCCTGGTCCATCGATGCGAGTCGCCGTGGTAACGACAGCTACGCTCGCCCGAAGGGTCCACACACACACACACACACACAGAGAGAGAGAGAGAGAGACGCGTTCCAGACGTTTCAGACTTCCCTTCCAGATTTGTACCAACTTGAGCTACTGCAGAACGACTGCAGAAGCCTTTTCCGTTCGATATGACAGCATCAGTTGCCAACCAAAGGCATAGCCTCTGTCAGTGTGTGGATTTCGACTCCCCCCGGACGCGGTAGCGCCACCGATACCGTCGGTATAACCGAACAACAGCAACAACAGCACAAGAAGTACGAGTTGTTATAGAAGCAGCGGTATCGTTTTGGTGCGCATCCCTCGCAGCAGCATTCGCCGCTGGTGATACCTTGCGTTCCGGCGACTCGGGTCCTCTGTAGACGACGAGAAGGGTCACTCTAGTCAAGTGTGTGTAATTTGCACCATATTGTCGACGACCTTTCGATCTGTCTGGGATATCGAAAGGCAACGAGCAATTGAGTCCTTTGTTGCAAGCATCGGCATGTGTTGGCCTGAACAGACAGGAGATCCTGTCGAGTCTCTGCACTATGATTCATGGTAACGAGTCGCAGCAGCGTCGTTGTGCGAGTCCGCTCTGGAGCTGGATGCGAGGGTCTTTGCGGAGCCATTTGCAAGCCGGTCGCCAGCACCTGTGCTCAGCACCGGGTGACGCACAGGCCGCAGGATCTGAGGTCACAAGCGACAACCACGGAGCAGTCCAAACGAGCGCACGAGTACAACACGGTGCCCGGGATACCCCGAGGAACCTGTGGAGCGTGCTTCTAGGTCGTGAACGAACGCATACAAGCGCGTTGGCAGCTGCAGAGCCACCAGCCGTTATCGCGTTACTGCCTTCTCCTGTTGGGGTTGTAGCAGTTGCGCCCAAAGAGCCTGAGCTCTTGACCTGGAACCGTGATCGTTTCGACGGCAGCCGTACTGACGCGGAGATTACCGCTGAATCCGCGTCCCGAGAGCCGCTTGAAAGACAATGTGCGGTAGCGAGCCGCCAGGCAGCCCCAGTGCCGGACAGTTACCAGATGCTGGACGTAGGCTCTGGTCGTTCGTTTCTCAACGCTCTAACCATTGCGGGCGTTGGTATCCCGAGCAAACTTCTCATGGGCAGTCTCGAGCGCATTCATGCGTATCACCTGGATCGCTTGCACGAAGCGGTGATGTCGCGCCCGCGAAATACACCGCTTTTGACGGTCAGCAACCACAAGTCTGTCATGGACGATCCGTTCCTGTTGGCGTGGATGCTTCCGACTCGTACGCTGCTCCATCCAGAGACTATGCGTTACGGCTTATGCGCTGTAGACATTTGCTTCCGAAGCAAGTGGTTGAATCATTTCTTCACGGCAGGCAAGGTGCTCCCCATTCGCCGTGGCGGCGGACTCAATCAACCCGAACTCTACCGAGCCGCGGAGAAGCTCGCTGCCGGCGCCTGGCTCCACGTCTATCCCGAGGGTCGCGTCAGTCAGCGCTGCCTGGGTCTTATTCGACGCGGCGTCGGAAAACTCCTCGCCCTTGCCCACGAAAAGCGCAATGCAAACGACCCCGAAATTCTTATTCTTCCCATTTACCACGAGGGCATGCAGACGGTCATGCCTCAAGACGAAGAAACAAATGAGTTGGTATCTATGGTACCGAGGATCGGACGCGAAATCTTTGTATGGGTCGGGGAGCCCTTCACGGTGTCGGACATACTCCACAAATGGCAAGATTTAGGTACGATATCGCTTGCCGAAGATGGACCTCAGCAACTCTCCATGTATGAGGAGATTTGTGATCGCATTGCTGGCGTTCTCGTCGAGCTCCGAGCCGAGCTCCGTCGACGTGTACTCGAAGACCACGGTATCGATCTGCGCGAGAGGCTCCAGAGCTACGACTGAACCCTCGGATGAAACGAACGCTCTGGCCGGAACGGGGTCCCATAGTTCGCTCTACCAGGAGCGGATGCCCGGGCGATCAGGCAGGGAGCAGGCACTGCGCTGCTGGTGTTGGACGCGCCTCACACGTACGCTGTGCAGCGAGACACTAGCGTGCTGGACGTCGCTTCCAAGGAGCCTTTGCGTTCACCAGGTTGGTAACGAAGTTTTCTGGGGTGTTTACGACCAGACTTGGGGCGGACAAGTGCCTGTAGGTGTACGCAAATGTGCGTGTGTTTGTGATTATGCTCTCCGCCCGCGAGGCAATGAAGTGATGCTGCTTTCCGACTCTGGAATGCGAATGAGCAGGCGCTACGACCGGTTGGCGTCAAAAGCTGCGTTCAATCACCATCGAATGTGGTCACATGACTCGCGGTCGGTGCTCGACGCGCTGTACTGGAAAATATGCCACCAAATGTTCTCTTTTCCTGCTTACGATGAACTTCGATCAGTCGCTGTAATTGCTCGAGCTCTTTCTTTGCGATTGTATGTTTCGGTTCAAGACGCAATACCTGTAGTAGGTCACGTTTGGCGTCCTCGTAATTCCCTAGCTCGCGCTGAGCCTGGCCACGTGTAAACAGCGCTTTGCCCACGAGCGAACAGTGCGCGCTCTCGCCGGCTGCAGCTGCCCCTTCAGCTGCTGGGGCAACTCTGTCTTCTTCTCGTTTGTCGGACTTGCCGTGTTGCGCGGACTCGAGCACCAGGTCTGCTAGGCGTATCGCATCGTGGTACGCGCCCAGCCGATAATGCGTCCGAGCCAAGTTACTCAACAGCGTGCGCGTCAGTTGTTCCCGTTGCGTCTGAATGGACAGGTCTCCAGTATCATCAGCCTCATTCGTCTTTGAGGAACCGCTCTGATTCGATGGCGCTTTCCCCCAGAGCTGCAAAGTCTGAAGCGCTACCTCATACTCTTGTACGGCTGCCTCCAGCTGGCCTCCTTTGAAATAGTAGTTCCCGAGCTCCTTTGCCTCCAGGGCGTACGCCAGCCGATCCGCATCCGTCTCAAGGTCTGCAAAAGCACGCGTCTTCCGGAATCGTAACAGTGGAGGTGCGGTGACGCTCTGTGTGCCTGCTGTGCTGCCTGTCGGAGGGCTTGTCGTGCCGTCTCCGCAGCTTGCACTGCTTCCATTGGCCTCGGTCTCCAGTGCGCCCGATGACAATGATTGGGGTGCATTGGGGGCATCGCCGCCTTGGCATGCGCCGTCGAGGGCTTTCGCCTCAGGTCGCCAGGGCAAAGACGTAAACCCGTTGAGCGCAAGGAGCTGCGGCCGGCCGTCAACGATTCGCACCGTGCCCAAGAAGTGAATCTCTAACTCAATGCTCGCACAGTTCGGTTTCACCATCCAGCGTCCACCACGGCCTTTGCGACCGCGATCGCCGTAGGCATATTTTGGCGCACGGCAGCATACAAGAGCTTTTTCTCCGACCCGCATCGTAAATAACGCCAGCTCTACCACCGGGATCACCTGGTGTCGGCCGAGCACGAACGTGAACGGTGCAACTGCGTCAGCTACGTCGCTGTCGCAAACGTCGAAAAGTATACGACCCTGCGAGTCGGGCTCTCCTTTCAGGTCGGTATCACTTGCTGCAACATAGGCGCGGTAGTGAATAGCGACACGTTCGCCAATGGCTGGCGGCGGAAGCAGTGCAACAGGTGCTGCAGGTTCCTCGGGGGCCGCGTCGCAGCCGCTGCCTGTTTGGCTCGGTGCCGTCGTCGCGGGCTCGAGAACAACTTTATAGACTTGTCCGTATACTGCATGACCAGGAGGCAGCAACTCAACTTTCGTGCCTTTCGAGGCCACGGAACTCATATCGAGCACGCCGTCAAACTGATCGCTCACGCAACGTCACCTAGAGGCTTGTGGTCGTTACCGAAGTGGCCGTGTGTCCGTCGGAGTCCACTGCGTACAGTCTCGAACGCGCGGAGATCTCTGAACGCACTGGCCTACTGCACCGAGAGACACGACACCAACACGAACACGAACACCAAAACCAACACCTCCCTCTGGCCGCTTCCACAGTCCTTTGTGCAAGTCCGCAGAAGCACGCGAACGCGGTCTGCGGGTCTGCCACGCCAAAGAGCGCAGGCGCTGCAATCTGTAGTATTCTGAGCCGCCGCGCAGCGGTGCTCCTATGCCCTGGCAAGGCGTGGGAAGTCTGTACAAGCATGTCGCTAAATTTTGTGCCCCGCAGAGGTGCTCCTATGCCCTGGCAAGGCGTGGGAATGTCTGTACAAGCATGTCGCTAAATTTTGTGCCGCGCAGAGGTGCTCCTATGCCCTGGCAAAGCGTGGGAATGTCTGTACAAGCATGTCGCTAAATTTTGTGCCGCGCAGAGGTGCACCTATGCCCTG
>Ga0123519_10002227_pt1 | contig 32944 bp, 32 predicted proteins | sample YelNatPaOPRAMG02_FD_87396 | JGI IMG/M metagenome (GOLD analysis project Ga0123519, IMG submission 87396) | Hot spring microbial communities from Yellowstone National Park - Yellowstone National Park OP-RAMG-02 (version 2) | ecosystem: Environmental > Aquatic > Thermal springs > Hot (42-90C) ... | reverse complement strand
GGGAACTAGCGCGTGCTGGACATTGCTTTCATTCGTGCCCATCCTGAAGAGGTCAAAGAGGCGCTCAAGAAGCTCAACACAGACGCCCCTATCGACGAGATCCTGGCATTGGACCAGCAACGGCGTGCCTTGTTGCAAGAGACAGAGGCGCTGCGTGCGGAGCGCAACGCGGGCTCGAAGCAAATCGCCACGCTGATGCGCGATGGGCGCCATGCCGAAGCTGAAGCGCTTAAGCAGCGCATGAGCGAAATTGGGGTGTCCATTGCCCGACTGGAGGAAGAGCTGCGTCGAGTCGAAGCCGCGAGTTATGAAAAGCAGCTGTGGGTGCCCAACCTCCCGCATCCCAGCGTGCCTGTCGGCCCTGACGAATCGCACAATGTGGTGGTACGACAGTGGGGCACACCGCGAGAATTCGACTTCGAAGCGGTGCCCCATTGGGATCTGGGTGAGACGTTGGGCATTATCGATTTCGAGCGTGGAGTGAAGATGAGCGGCACGCGTTTCTTCGTGCTGCGCGGTGCGGGTGCCGGCCTGCACCGTGCTCTGACCAACTTCTTCCTGGATGTGAACACTCGCGAGCACGGCTACACTGAGATTTACCCGCCTTTCATGGTGCACGAAGAAGCTATGGTGTGCGCTGCGCACCTGCCCAAATTCCGCGATAATATGTATCATGATGCCGAAGAGGACTTCTGGTTCATCGGCACTGCCGAGGTGCCGCTGACCAATTTATATCGCAATGAGATTCTCAGCGTGGAGCAGCTGCCCATCAAGATGGTCGCCCACACACCGTGTTTTCGGCGCGAGAAGATGAGCGCGGGGCGCGATGTGCGTGGCATCAAACGGGTCCACCAATTTGAGAAGGTGGAGATGTACTGGATCACCACACCTGAGGCAAGCTACGAAGCGCTGGAACAGCTGGTGGCCGATGCTGAAGACCTGTTGCGCAAGCTGGAGCTCCCCTACCGCGTGGTGGAGATGTGTACCGGTGACCTCGGCTTTGCCGCTGCCAAGAAGTATGATCTGGAGGTATGGTGCCCCGGCAGCCAGGAATGGTTGGAAGTCAGCTCGTGCAGCAACGTGACCGACTTCCAGGCGCGCCGGGCGAACATCCGTTTCCGCCGCCAGCCCAAGGCGCGCCCTGAGTATGTGCATACCTTGAACGGCTCGGGCCTTCCGGCGGGGCGTGTGATGATCGCGATCATGGAAAACTATCAACAGCGTGATGGCAGCATCGCAGTGCCGGAGGTGCTCCGCCCGTACATGGAAGGACAGGGGCGCATCACGGGGCAGTCGTAGCGTTTGCTCTTACGTTATAAATCGGATATCATATGTTCAGAGACGTGCGTTCCGTGCCTGTGCACACTTCGAGTGCATAACCTTTAGAACTTCAATGTAATCGCCTGGGACGAAAGGAGACCGACAATGTTAGCGAAATCTGTCCAAGACAAGATGAACGATCAGATCAAGCACGAGCTCTATTCCGCCTACTTTTACCTTTCCATGGCTGCTTATCTGGAATCCAACAGCTTGCCCGGTGCAGCGCACTGGATGCGCCTACAGGCACAGGAAGAGCTCGGACATGCGATGAAATTCTTCGACCATATTCACGATCGAGGGGGTCGCGTGGCATTGCAGGCCATCGACCAGCCGCCCGCGGAATTCAACGGGCTGCTCGATGCCTTTGAAAAGACACTGGCCCACGAAAAGAAAGTCACCGGTTTGATCAATGATCTCTACGCCCTAGCGGCTCAGGAAAAGGATTATGCCAGTCAGATCTTCCTACAATGGTTTGTAGACGAGCAAGTGGAAGAAGAGAAGAACGCAGAGCTGATCGTGCAGCAGATCAAGATGATCGGCGATCATCGGGCATCCCTTTTCATGTTGGATCGGCATCTGGGTGAACGTTAGACAAAAGAGGAGTGAGATTGGCCCTCGTTTTCAGTGCGATGCTCGGGACGAGTCTCAATGTGATTTCAAACCTTGGGCCGTTGACAAAGATCGTTTCCTGGGCTAGCATATGATGTCAAAAGACGCAGTGCCTTGGCAGAAGAACCTGCAAGATTGGGGAAACGGCCTATGGTGAAGCTGTTGATGAGCTGGGACATTCGACCGGGGCGTGAAAGCGAATATTTTGAGTTCGTCGTGCGCGAGTATGCACCCACACTGACTCGTCTGGGCATTCAGCCAACCGAGGCATGGTATACCATTTATGGTGATGGACCACAGATCCTGACGGGCGCTGTTACCGAGGATCTGCAGTCCATGCGCGCCGTGCTGGAAAGCGAGGAGTGGCAGGCTCTGCGCGAGAAGCTCATGAAATATGTGACCAATTACCGTCAGAAACTCGTGCAAGCGAGCGGACGTTTCCAACTGATGTAATCGCCAAGGCCTACGGAAGCTTCTACGGGAAAAGTCTACGGGTCGCCGGTATATAAAAATAGGAGCGGGCTTCGCACTCTGCTGAAGCCCGCTCGCGCATTGTGGCATAAAGCGCCGCGCTCACTTTTCCGTCCGGGTGGGAGCAGCTTTTTCAGTGGCCGTCTTTGCCCCTTCGGAGTGTTCACTCTTTTCCTTGCCATTAGTATCCTTGTGATTGGAGCCGGCGGCGCCAAGTGAAGAGGTTTTGCGGTTGTCCGTAGAGTAAAATCCAGAGCCCTTAAAGACGATACCCACAGGCTGCAAGACACGCTGCACTGGGCCGTTGCACTCAGGACACTCCTGCAGTGGGGCATCCGAGAAATGCTGGAATCGCTCAAAGTGAAGGCCACACTGCTTGCACTTGTATTCGTAGATTGGCATAAGACGATCACCCCTTCCCTTGTTCGATTTCCAGACACGCGGCCCGAAATTATACTACGAGAAAAGCATTTCTGCAATTTTGACCTCACGACACGTTTGCCAAGGACTTGCGTTTTGCGTGAGGATCAATGTATAATAGATAATGTAAATCAGGCGGGCGGTTAGCTCAGTTGGTTAGAGCGCATGCTTGACATGCATGAGGTCACAAGTTCAAGTCTTGTACCGCCCACTCAGGATGAAGCGCACTGACCGATTGCGGACGGTGCGTCCGGTTTTTGGGTTGTACTTTCGAGAGTGATAATTACTCGTCGTGTTATGCGATGGAGCCCAGTCGTGTGGAGACTGCGCTGGGCTCTATGTGCTTTTTAGCCAACATTATCCTCAAGAGAATTGACCCTGCAGATGTCAAGGTGAGCATTCAGAACAATCCTTGCCCAGCACTTCCACCCGCCACATCCCCGAGTTCGCCCGAGGAGATGTGGCGACGATATGAGTTTATTGCCAACACCTCGCATGATTTCCTCACATTGATCAACGCCGAATACCGGTACGAAGCGGCCAATCAAGCGTACTGTACGGCACATTGCAGAGATCCTGAGGAGATCATCGGCAAGAAAGTCTCCGAGGTCTGGGGAGAAGAACGGTTCAATCTCCATGTCAAGCCATTCCTCGACCAATGTTTCTCAGGCCAGGAGGCCAACTATCAGGGGTGGTTCGAGTTTTCGACACTCGGCATGCGCTACATGGATGTGACGTATTATCCCTATCGCAACGCTACGGGAAACGTCACCCACGCCGTGGTGGTATCACGCGATGTCACTGCCTTCAAGTTAGCGCAGGATGAAGCACAGCGTCAACTTCAGCGCTTGCGCGTCATTCATAACTTCGAAACTAGGTTGATCACCACCATAGAAGTAGAGGGTATTATCCAAGCACTTCTTGACCAAGCGATTTCGCAATTAGAAGCTGTGGCTGCCAACGTGTGGCTTTACGAACCGAACACGCAAATGCTGCGCCATATGGCAGGCCGGGGATTTGCGATCCCGCCTGTCGCTCGTTCTCTGCTGCACCTCGGTGAGGGGTATCCGGGGCGTGCTGCTCTCGAGGGCCAGATCATCAAATCAGTTCGTCCGCTCTCCGAATGGCCAGATGCACCGCATAGCATCCCCCATTACGATGGATCGCTTGTATATTACGGGATACCCTTATTGGCCAGAGACCAGTTGCGCGGTGTTCTGGAGCTGTTCACCCGCCATAGCTGGGAAGTCGACCCGGAGTACTTGCATTTTCTGGATACGCTGGCCCGTCAGGCAGCTATGGCGCTGGACAACGCCCAACTCTTCCGCGACTTGCAGCAAGCGCACCAGGAATTAATTGCTGCCTATGACGCCACGCTGGAAAGCTGGGTGCGCACGCTGGATCTGCGCGACCACGAGACGGAAGGGCATACGCAGCGCGTTGCCAGTATGACCGTTTCGTTGGCCAGGTTGATGGGTTTTGAAGAGCCGGCATTGACCCATGTGCGCCGCGGGGCTCTGCTGCACGACATCGGCAAAATCGCGATCCCTGATTCCATCTTGCTCAAGCCTGGCCCTCTTACTGAGGAGGAGCAGCGCATTATGCGTAAGCACCCTGAGTACGCGTACGAGCTGCTTTCACGTTATGCCTTCCTGCGGCCTGCTCTGGACATCCCCTACTGTCATCATGAACGTTGGGACGGCACAGGCTATCCGCGCGCTTTGAAGGGGGAGGCGATCCCTCTTGCGGCACGTATCTTTGCTGTTGTGGACGTGTGGGATGCCCTGCGCTCTGACCGACCCTACCGCGCTGCCTTATCGTGGGAGGAAGCTTATGCCTTGATCAAGGGACAGTCGGGCACACATTTCGATCCAGCAGTGGTGAAAGTGTTTCTCGAATGGCTCAATGGGAATGAGGATCCCTCAAGATAATCCCAAATAGCCAAGTCGCCCGGCAGGGCAAAGATCGTTTTCTCCTACCCACGAACAAGGGGAACGAAGCATGACGCAAAACTGCGCTGAAGAAGACAACATAACACTGCCGATCTGGGATCGCACTGCAGCACTCGAGCGCCTGGGTGGAGATGAAGATCTCCTACTAGAGCTGATGGAAATGTTGCTGGATCAAATTGCCGAAGGAATCGTTCGCCTTTCCGAAGCGATCGAACGTGGAGATGCTCGTGGGGTTGAGCAGACTGCCCACAGCCTCAAGGGCGCTTCTGCCAGTCTGGGCGCTGAGCGTTTTAGACAGAGCGCCTTCCAGCTAGAACAGATCGGGCGAAGTGGAAACCTGTCCGACGCGGCCAACGCACTGGCCAAGCTCCAACAAGAAGCAGATCTTCTGCGCCGGGCATTTCGCTCTTAGGAGCATTTTCTTGTAAAGGGCTAGCTCACTGTGCGAGATGCGATCGCGTCGTTGATCTCGCGAATCAGATCAGATATCACAACCGGCTTGGCTAAACAGATCACACCATAGGCAGCAGCTTGAGCCATGTAGCCAAGGCCCACGTAGCCTGTCAACCCGATGATAGGCACATCGGGGGTTACCTTCTTCAGCACCCGGATGGTCTGAATGCCATCCAAGCCCGGCATAAGCATGTCGAGCAGGTAGAGATCGTAAGACTGCTCAACCGCTGCCACCACAGCATCTGCACCGTTGTCCACCGCAGTGACTGTGAACCCGGCGTTTGTAAGCTCATCCTCTAAGAAGCTACGCACGTCTGGATCATCTTCCGCGATCAGTATTCTCGGCATCGATGGCCTCCTGGCACGACCTTACACCATTTGAGAGCGACCGACCCAACGCACCTAAGCTCGACCACCAGAATCCGAGGAGATGATGTCACGCTCAGAAGAGCTAGGCAGACCTGAATACTCTTGGGGAAGCATCACCGTAAATGTGGTGCCTTTCCCCACGCCAGTCTGTAGCGAAATCTCCCCGTGATGAGCACGGATAATCCCTGCCACGATGGCCAATCCCAGACCAGTGCCCTGGCCGGGTGGCTTCGTGGTGAAGAATGGATCGAATATCTTATCCTTGACATCTTCGGGAATGCCCACACCCGTGTCCGAGACACTGAGTAAGATTGATTGTCTGGCAGGATCGTAACTGGTGCGTATGACAATCGTGCCTCCGTTTGGCATGGCATCACGGGCATTGGTTAGGAGATTGATCAGAAGCTGGGCCATTTGATTGCGATCACAGTGAAGTGTTGGCAGATTCTCGCCCAGTTCGGTCGTAATTTTGATATTGTCCCAGGATCGCAGCTGGTTTTCCACCAACAAAAGCGTATCCCTGACCACCTCATTAAGATCGGTGGCCACCAGCTCGGTTGCGGATGCATGGGCATACGTGCGCAACGCACGCACAATCTCTGCGCAACGCCAACCACTCCGATGGATAGTGATCAGGCCTTTTTGCAGTCGTTCTGCATCCAGAGTGCCACTTGCGTGGCGATCGAGGAGTGTTTGACTCACTCCGGTGATGACTTGCAGTGGCGAGTTGATTTCATGGGCAATGCCAGCGGCTAAGGTGCCCAGGTCGGCAAGCTTTTGGGACGCCAAGATTTGCGCCTCCATCTGCTTGCGCTCCGTAATGTCTCGCATGACATACACCAGGCCATCCAGGCTGTCTTGGACGTGGATCGGGTACACCGAAATGGCGAAGCATCCCCCCAACGATGGCAGTTCCACCTCACGTCCGGAGATTGTTATGCCGAGCTCTTTCGTCTCCAGGTCGCGCAGCAAGACTTCTTTGATAGGGCGGCCAAGGATATCGACAAATTTGACACCCAGTCGTTCCACAGTTGCGCGGTTACAGCGCACAATCAAGCCATTCAAGTCGGTGAGGACGATCAGATCAGCGACCGCGTCAAAGGTGGCTTCCCACTCTTTCTTGGCCCGGCTGATCAGACGCTCTGTGCGCATCGCGCTCAGCATATAGTGCACCCGGTTGAGAAGGATCTGGACATTAAGAGGCTTTGTCATGTAGTCGGTGGCGCCCACTTCGAAAGCGCGTGTAACTGACTGGTGATCGTCCAGTACGCTGATCATCACGATGGGAACCTTATCACCGCCGGGCAGTTGTCGCAGCCGCGCACATGCGGCAAAACCATCCATCACTGGCATCATCACGTCGAGCAAGATCACATCTGGCTTCAATTGCCCAAAAACTTCAACGCACTGGGCGCCGTTGACCGCCTCTTCTACTCTGTGACCTTGCCCTTCCAACATGCGGCGCAAGATCGAGCGCAGATACGGATCATCATCGGCAATCAATACCAGATGACTGATCTCGCGAGCATCGCGGCGTGTCACGTTATCCCTCGGCTTATTCCCCGATGATTTTGACCAATACGCGTTTTCTTCTGCGGCCATCAAATTCTCCGTAGAAAATCTGCTCCCACGGCCCAAAGTCTAATTGTCCGTTGGTGATCGCTACCACGACCTCACGTCCCATGATGCTGCGCTTCAGATGGGCGTCCGCGTTGTCTTCTCCATTGTTATGCGCATATTGTGAGGTCGGCTCATGAGGCGCCAGCTTTTCCAGCCATCGCTGCATATCCTGGTGAAGACCGCTCTCATCGTCATTGATGAATACACTTGCCGTAATATGCATGGCATTGACCAGACACAGCCCCTCTTTTACCCCGGATTTCGCCACAAGCGCCTCAACCTGAGGGGTGATGTTCACGAAACCAATCCGAGAGGGCACATTCATCCAGAGATATTCTGTGAGTGATTTCATGAAACTGCTCTCCGCCTGCTCAAAGTTATTGTACTATGAACCTCATGGGCGTGCAAGCATTTTTCGCAGATCGGGCGGCGTGGGCGCTTGACACATACTACTACTGTCATACAATGCATTATTTAGAGGTGGCCGTATATGAACATTGTTTCGGTGCTGTCGGGGGATCCCCAATGTCCGAAAGGATTATGGTCGTAGATGATGATTACTTGACGCTGGAACACGTTCAGAAAGTGCTCGACGCAGAAGGATTCCAGACATTCCTGGTGAACAATGGCACAAGCGTTCAGCAAGAATTTCATCGCGTGCAACCGCACCTGGTCATTCTCGACCTGAAGATGCCGGATATCTCGGGTTGGGAAGTATGTCACTATCTGAGAGGGATCTCGGACGTTCCGATCATTATCCTGAGCGGTCTGGGAGACAAGGAGGATGTCGTACGGGGACTCAACGCCGGCGCAGATGACTACGTGGTGAAGCCCTTTCAGGGTGAGGAACTCTTAGCACGTGTGTATGCTGTGCTGCGGCGTGCCCAACGGGCGCCATTTTACCGTGACATGCCTGTGCGCTTCGGAGGAGGCGACCTCATTATTGATCCAGTAGAACATCGTGTAATCGCCCATGGCAAGCCTGTGGAGCTCACCCCTACCGAGCGTCGGATGTTGCTCTTCCTGGCACAGAATGCCGGACGTGCCCTGCCGGTCCACGTAATCTTCAGCAATGTCTGGTCTTATGATTCGAAAACCGGTGATCAGAACGTGAAATGGTACATCTGGAGATTGCGTCGCAAGATTGAGCAGGATCCGCACAGGCCTCGCTTTATCCTCACCGAGCGAGGTATCGGCTACCGCTTTGCGCCGGTGTGACAGCAAGACCGATGCGCATTCGAATCCCACCTAGGCTGCTCAGCATGACCGAAATCCATGTAGCACACCTCGTTCCAGTTTGACCGCAAAGAGGTGATGTCTTGCTGCGACGCAATAGTAGTTTGCTGTTGCTCGTTTTCACTGCCGGGATGACCGGTTTAGGGGTAGAACTGGCGGCAGCTCGTCTCCTAGACCCCTTCTTTGGCAATTCGATCGTGGTATGGGCCAATCTTATTGGGCTGGTGCTTATTTATTTTTCGCTCGGCTACTGGATCGGCGGACGTTGGGCCGACCGCGATCCGCGTGAGACTACCCTATACCAGATCTGTGCCTGGGCAGCGCTTGGGGTGGGGATGATCCCGTTAGTCGCGGCGCCCATCTTACGCTGGAGCGTTCAGGGCCTCGCCCATTTCCATCTTGGAATACTGCTCGGATCTTTCATCGGGGTACTCATGCTATTTAGCGTTCCCATGACTTTGTTGGGATGCGTGTCCCCCTTCGCGATCCGTCTGGCCGTGCGCGATGTGCAACATAGCGGGAATGTGGCAGGTAGCATTTACGCACTCAGCACCATAGGCAGCATCTTGGGCACCTTCCTGCCCGTATTGGTGCTTATTCCCAATGTCGGTACACGACGCACATTTCTCGTTTTCTCACTGATCTTGCTGGCGGTCAGCTTGACCAATTTGTGGCGTCGTTCGCCTTGCCTGGCACTGCGGTACCTTTGGATGCCGGTCCTCGTTCTGCTGTTGGCGTTTCTCTGGAATGCACAACCGATCCGAGCGGAAGAGGAGACCGTTTACGAGACCGAATCAATGTACAACTACATCCGGGTGACCCGTTATGGCGACGACTATTGGCTGCAGCTGAATGAGGGTCTTGGTATCCATTCTGTGTATAACCCTCATACAGTACTGTCAGGGGGTATCTGGGATTATTTTCTGGTCGCACCTTATTTCAATCCGCCACCCTACACGGCCGACCGAGTGCGCAATCTGCTTCTCATTGGGCTGGCAGCAGGCACTATATCCACTCAATATACCGCGACATATGGCGCTATCCCGATTGACGGTGTGGAGATCGATCCGGTCATTATCGAGGTCGGTAGGCGTTGGTTCGCTATGAATCAGCCCAATCTGAATGCTATAGCAGCAGATGGGCGCCATTATTTAAGCACGATTCAGAAGCGTTACTCGGTGATTGTGGTGGACGCCTACATGCCACCCTACATCCCCTTTCATCTGACCACGCTGGAATTCTTCCAGCTGGTGCGCGATCACCTGACCAGGGATGGAGTGGTGGCGATCAACGCGGCGCGTTCGCAGACGGATTATGCACTGGTCAATGCCCTTGCGAGCACATTGAAAGCTGTCTTTCCCAGCGTGTTCGTTCTGGACGAACCCGAGTTGGATCGCTTTACAGGGAATAGCTTGGTGATCGCAACGCAGCAGCCGACCCATGCCTCCAACCTAGCTGCTAACGTTGCTTCGATGGACCATGCGTTATTGCGCGAGGTCGCTGCCCGTTCTCTGATGGCGCCTCTGTGGGAAGTTCGCTGTGCCGACGGTGCCGCATGGGTACCTGCCAGTACCACTGCGACATTTGTACCTGTGGAGGCGTGTGTGACTCCTTTCACCGACGATTGGGCACCGGTGGAGCAAGTTGTCCACGCACTGATCCTGCGCTATCTCTTGAGCAGCGAAGTCTCTCCTGAGACAAATGAGCAACTCCACCCATAAGCCTGGCGATATGACGTTGCTCTCATCGAAAAAAAAGAAGGGGAGACCACGCGCATGGTCTCCCCGTCGGTGTTGGCTGTGATGTAATTACGACTTCTTGATGGCGATCTTGCGCGGCTTCTGAGCTTCGGTCTTCGGCAGCGTCAGCTTGAGCACCCCGTTCTCGAATACGGCCTCTGCCTTGTTCGGATCGACCTCTACCGGCAGAGAGATGCTGCGCTGTAAGAGGCCGTAGCGACGCTCGCGGCAGTAGTACTTACCCTTCTCTTCTTTTTCCTCGTCCTTCTTGGTCTCCGCCTTGATGGTCAGCGTGTTGCCCACAACGGAGATGTCAACCTCTTCGGGCTTGACGCCGGGCAACGAGGTTTCGACTATCAGCTCATTGTCGGTCTCGTAGACATCCATCGCGAGCGGCTCGACCCCCTCGCGGCGCCACAGTGAGGTGCCCAGTGGCGGCACGAAGCTCTCCTCAAACAGCCGGTTCATCGCCTCACGCAACGAAACCATCTCACGGAAGGGATCCCACCGTACCAGGTCTGCCATAGGTAGACACCTCCTTTCCTACCATTATTGTATGCCCAGATTTTTCACTTCCCACCATACTACAAAGCCGTTAGAATCGCATAAACATCACGTTAGAAATGCATAAAAGTATGTCTTGTTCTGGACAATTGGGATGCCTGGGATAGCCTCTTTGATCTTCTGCTGCATCGAATCCGGGTCGCAACCACAAGGGAGCGACATCTGGATGGCAAGTTTTCGAATTGCGGATCCGGGATGTGCTCTTCCAACGCAGGGAACAGAGGTTTTTCCACATCCCCTGCGGTCTCTGCGCGTTCTGTGATAAACATTGCCGCTTGCTTATGCGCACGGCTCGGTCCAAACCCCACGGGCGTCTAGTCCGAGCTGTGTCCGTCAGGGAGAGGAACATCCCAGGCGCTCTATCTTCACCCTTTGCTCCAGGTATCGGCACGTGCTATACTGGCGCTTAGCAAAAGCGAGGCCAACAAATCTTCCAGTGTTTTGACATTGCTGGAGTTGTAGCCTGCCATTCTGGTAAGTGAGTTTTCGTTCCCCCATTTCCATTAACTGGAGTGTCATCGTTGCACAGGAGAAGGGACAAGGATGGGTATCAAGGTTGTTACGACAGAGGAGATGCGCCAAATTGAGAGCGCAGCTGATGCGAGCGGCGTTACCTTTGCCCAGATGATGGAAAACGCCGGCCGTGCTGTGGCAGAAGCGATCGACGAGTGGATAGGGGCAAAGGACGCCAACGTCCTGGTGCTGATCGGACCTGGCAATAACGGGGGCGATGGATTGGTCGCGGCGCGGTACTTGGCGGACATGGGCGCTACTGTCCGTCTATATGTCTGGAAACGCGAGACAAAGGGGGATAAAAACTGGGAGTTAGTGTGTGAGAAGAACCTGCCGGTTACCTGGCTCTCCGACGACCAGGATCTAACCAGGTTGCGTCAGCTGGTGGTCCGAAGCGACATCATCGTGGACGCCCTTTTGGGCACCGGTAACGTGCGCCCGATCAAGGGTGAGCTGGAACTATTGCTTCAGGCGGTTCATCAAACCCTCGATGAACGCCGCCAGCCACATGATGCAGGACTATGCGCCCCGTCGGAGGGATCTCTCGAAATCTCTATGCCCGTGGTGGTAGCGGTGGACGTTCCAACCGGCCTGAACAGCGACACTGGTATGCTCGATCCTGCAGCACTGCCAGCCGATCTGACCGTGACGATGGCCGCGGTCAAACGCGGTCACATTCTTTCTCCAGGGGTGAGAGCGGTGGGCAAGCTGGTAGTTGCCGATATCGGCATTCCCACCGCACTCAGCGATCATATCCGGATGGAGATGGCCACGCCTGCTATGGTGGCTTCCTTGCTGCCAGAACGCCCTGCCGATGCCAACAAAGGTACCTTCGGCAAGGCATTGATCGTGGCCGGTTCGGTGAACTATACCGGAGCTCCCCAACTGGCCGCTCGTGCGGCGGTGCGTGCCGGCACGGGACTGGTAACGCTCGCTCTGCCCCAAGCGATCCACCCGATCATTGCTGCGCACATGGTGGAAGCCACCTATCTCTTGTTGCCCCATGATATAGGGGTGCTTGCTCCAGATGCGGTGCGCGTGCTCGCGGAAAAGATGGAAGACTATGATGCGCTGCTGATCGGCCCGGGACTGACTCAGGAGAAGCCCACTGCTGAGTTTCTGAAGGAGCTGCTGGGCGGGGCACAGGCGGCGAGCAGGCGCCGAGTCGGGTTTCTACACCGGGAAGAGGGTGAGCCTGCCGAACCAGGTATCGCATTGCCACCGCTCGTGGTGGATGCAGACGCTCTCAACCTGCTGGCAAAGATCGATCAGTGGTGGCGCCTCTTGCCCTCACAGAGCATCCTCACCCCACACCCTGGCGAGATGGCCCGTCTCGTCGGCTGCGAGACTAAAGACGTGGTGGCAGATCGCATTGGGTGCGCTATCGAAATGGCGGCGCGCTGGGGGCATATCGTGCTCTTGAAGGGGGCATATACTCTGGTGGTGGACCCAGAAGGTCGTATTGTGGTATTGCCGTTCGCAAATCCGGCACTGGCAACGGCCGGCAGTGGGGATGTCTTGGCGGGAACGATTGTCGCAATGCGTGCACAAGGATTGCCACCTTTCGAAGCGGCCGTGGTGGGCGGTTACCTCCATGGGCTGGCCGGTGAACTCGCTCGCGAGATAATGTACGAGGTCGGTGTCGGTGCAGGTGACCTGCCCAACTTCCTCCCCCTGGCAATCAAGCGTCTCCGGGGACTGGAGTGAGAGGCAAAATGGAGCTGTCCCCCCCACCTTCCGTGAAGGTGATAACCCCCAACGGAAGGCGAGGGGACACTTTGTGAGATGCTTGCCTGCTTACATCGTCACGGAACAGGGCGCTCTCCTAAGGTGACGGTGACGTCTATTTGCTCCCCGTTGCGCAGCACTGTGAGCTTCGCTTGATCTCCTGGCTGCGTCCGGCTCAGGAAATCCAGCAGATCTTCCATACTGGCAACCGGATTACCGTCGAAGGCGATGATCACGTCACCGCCTACCAGTGCCCTCTGACCGTTGATGATGACCGGTTTATAGCTTCCGCGCAATCCGGCACGATCTGCCGGACCGTTTGACTGGATGCGTACTACCAACACTCCGGTCTGATCCGCCGGCAGGTCCATAGCCTGAGCAAGCTCGGGGGTCATGGTTTGGCCTGTAATGCCCAGCCATGCACCGCGGTGCGGACCACTCGGCGTGCGCTCCGTCCTTTTTTCCTCAGCCTGCTCGGAGGGGCGAGCCGCCAGGGTGACTTGCACGGTTTGCTCAGCGCCACCGCGCAGTACGCTCAGCGTCAAGCTCTGTCCCACTTCGGTGAAACGCGCCAGGTAAGTGACCACATCATCGAATGCTTTCACCGGCTGTCCATTGATCGCCACGATCACATCACCACCAACGCGCACCTTCTCGCCATCAATCTCCAACTCACGATCGCTGCCTCTGAGCCCAGCTTTGTCGGCCGGACCGCCGGGCACCACATCCACGACCAGTGCGCCGCGTTGGCTGGGATTCAAATTCATCGCCCGCGCCAAATCAGGGTTGAGCGATACACCACTTATCCCCAGCCAAGGATGCTCGTACTTCCCCTGCGTGATCAGCACCGGCACCACCTTCTGCACAATGACCGAAGGCACGGCAAACCCAATGCTGGCCGAAGCTCGGACAGGCGAAACGATCGCCGTGGTCACTCCGATCAGGCGTCCCTGGTAGTCCACCAGCGCACCACCCGAGTTGCCCGGATTGATGGGCGCGTCGGTTTGGATCACATCCGGGATGGTGTAACCCCCTCCCTGGGGGTTATCCGAGCCGGCGGGCAGAAGACGGCCCAGCGAGCTGATGAACCCGACCGTCATCGTCCCTTGCAGGCCGAACGGGTTGCCGATGGCGACGGCGAGCTGGCCCACTTTCAGCTGGGTTGAGTCGGCCAGAGTGACGGGCTTGAGCAACCCAGCCGGTGCGTCCTCTACCTTGATGACAGCCATGTCGCTATCCGGATCGGTGCCGATGACCTTCGCCGAAAGGGTGCTGCCCTCCCAGAAGGTGACGGTGATTTTGTCAGCACCCTGCACGACGTGATTATTGGTGACGATGTGCCCCTGGGTATCCCATACGATCCCTGAACCGGCACCACGGCTGTAAAACTCGTGGGGCATATTAGGAAACCCGAAGAAGGGGAACAGATCGGGATAATCCTCAGGGGAGATCGTCTCCTTTTGAACCACCTGAATGCTGACCACCGAGGGGTTGACCTGCTCATAAATCGTCTCCATCGTTGCCTGGAGCGCCGCGATCTCGGTCGCGCTGGACACCGGCCCGGATGGCCCCGAAGGTGCTACCGGGGTGGTTGCAGGCGGTGCGGAATACACCTGTGCCCCGTACCAACCAGGGCCGGCCAATGCCAGCAAGGCCATCAATACCAGGATGAGCGCCCATCCCGGTCGCTTTAGCACATACATGATTCTCGTTTTCATAGGTTACAACCTCCTTAACTCGCAAGATTCGTGACTCAATTATAACTTTTAAAACTCCTCTAAGCATCCTCCGGCGCATGCAACGCAGTGTGGATCTCGCGTGCCAGATGCACCATCTGCTCCATCGAACGTCCAGCCAGCTCGACCAGCGCGCTGCCCACAATGACTCCATCGACCAAGTGACGCACAACACGTGCCTGTTCGCCCGACTTGATGCCAAAACCCAATGCCAAAGGCTTGCACGTCGCAGCACGTACCCGTGCCACGAACTCTGGAAGCGCTGGTGGCAGCGCGTCGCGTGCTCCTGTCACACCTGTCACCGAAACCAGGTAGATGAACCCTTGCGAGCGCGCGGCAACCAAAGCGATGCGTCCAGGCGGACTGTTGGGTGCCAAAAGGTACACTAGCGCCAATTCATATTGCCGGCAAATCGCTTCCAGCTCCCCTGCTTCCTCGGGCGGCAGGTCGGGCACGATGAATCCATCCACACCTGCCGCTGCGCTATCCGTTGCAAAGCGCTCCAGCCCATATGCCAGGATGGGATTGACGTAGCTCATCAGCACGGCCGGAGTCGAGAACCCCCTGGCGCGCAGGTCTGCTACGATCGCAATGCACTCGGCCAACGTGATGCCGTTCTCCAACGTGCGTTGAGCAGCCGCTTGGATCACAGGCCCGTCGGCCAATGGGTCGGAGAATGGCACCCCCAATTCGAACAGATCAGCCCCAATATCTGCCAGCCGTTCGATCGCTTCTCGACAAGAGATTGGATCGGGGAATCCCAGCATCACATAGGGCATAAAGGCAGTGTGCCCGTTCCGGAAAACAGCCGAAATACGGTCAAGTCCCATCTCATGACCTCATTTCCTCTGGCGCTACCCTTGCTCAGATAGCTCCTCCGAATTTCTCAAGCCTCATTTCATGGAACACCATCTGATCACATCTTAGCAGCTCATGGTTAAGAAATTGTGAAAAGTTTATGAATAGATTATTAGGATATAAAAGCACAGGGACCAGGGTACTTAGAGCTGTCCGTATCACCGCTACCCCTCTAATCCCATAGCCTTGTGTTCATCCAGATTGCACCGGAGAGGAGGGTGTTGAAAAAGTCCTTTGGCCGCTCAGATTTTTGTAGAAAATGGGCCAATAAAGCGGGTAACTAAAGACTTTTTCAACACTCTCGGAGAGATTCTTTGCATCACCGTGTCGAGGTCTTTGTCGCCGCGACCGGAGAGGTTGATCACGACCAAGGCTTCACGCCCCAACGGCGGGGCGCGCTTGATCGCTTCGGCCACTGCGTGGGCCGATTCGAGAGCAGGGATGATGCCCTCCAGTCGTGCCAACAAGTGAAAGGCAGCTAACGCTTCTTCGTCTGTGGCATAGGTGTACTCGACACGTCCCAGATCACGCAATAAGGCATGCTCCGGCCCCACAGCCGGGTAGTCCAAACCGGCGCTGATCGAGTGGGTTTCCATGATCTGACCATCGGATGTTTGCAAGACAAAGGAGAGCGTACCATGCAACACACCAATGCGGCCGCGCTGTGGGTCGGCGAAGCGGGCCGCATGGCGTCCGCTGGTGATGCTCTCACCCCCTGCCTCGACTCCGATCATACGCACGCTGGGATCCTCGAGGAACGGGTGAAACATGCCAATGGCATTTGAGCCACCACCGACACAAGCGATGAGCACATCGGGCAATCGGCCTTCTGCAGCTAAGATCTGCGCCCGTGTCTCCTGCCCGATGATACATTGGAAATCGCGCACGATGCTAGGGTATGGATGGGGACCAAGCGCTGAGCCAAGCAGGTAATAGGTATCCTGGACGTTGGTCACCCAGTCGCGGATGGCTTCGTTGATGGCATCTTTCAGGGTGCAGCTGCCATTGTGGACGGCACGTACCTCTGCCCCAAGCAGCTGCATGCGCGCAACGTTGGGACGCTGACGTTCCATGTCGATGCTGCCCATATAGATGACGCACTGCATACCCAGCAGGGCGCACGCCGTGGCGGTGGCAACGCCATGCTGGCCGGCACCTGTCTCGGCGATGACACGCCTCTTTCCCATTCGACGTGCCAACAGCGCTTGACCAAGGGTGTTGTTGATCTTGTGCGCACCGGAGTGGGCCAGGTCTTCGCGTTTGAGATAGATGCGCGCGCCGCCCAGGTGAGCACTCAGCCGCGCTGCGCAGCTCAGGGGTGTAGGCCGCCCTACATAGGTGGTGAGCAAATGATCGAGCTCCCTGGCGAAGGCAGGATCCGCGCGTGCCTCAAGATACGCTTGCTCGAGCTCCTGCAGAGGAGCCATCAGCGTTTCGGGGACAAATTGACCACCGTAAGGACCAAAGCGGCCACCGGAAGTGTTGCCTACAAATGATGTTGTCACTGTCATACTATCCCCCGTTTCGGTCCTCGAGCACATGGCAGGGTTTCTTTAGCTAACCGGATGAATGTATGCATTGCTGTGGGATCCTTACGTCCCGGCGCCCGTTCAATCCCACTCGCCACATCAACCCCCCAAGGGCATACGCGCCGAACGGCTTGCGCCACATTAGTGGGGGTGAGACCTCCAGCCAACAACAAACGGTATTGCCGGGCTAATCGTGCGGCGACACCCCAATCGGCGAGCTGGCCACTGCCACCGCGCGCTGTGATATGGTATGCATCCAGCAATAAAGACGGCGCACCTATTTGTTCCGTCAGCGAGAAAGGCAATGCGTACTCAGAAGCCAACTGGTATGCCTCCTCTTGGGAGCGTGGGCGAAGTGCCTTATATGCGCGCCCAGCCAGCACGGAGGACCCCTTGAGCCACTCGGCCGGTTCCTCGCCATGCAGCTGGGCCAATTGAATGCCGCAGTATTCCAGTACCTGCCATATCGCCGCTGGTGTCTCGTTTACGAACACACCCACCGTCCGGACGTGAGGATATCGTTTATGCAGAGCTGTCACAATCGCGCGCGCCCGACCAGGAGAGACATACCGTGGGCTGCCTGGATAGAAGATAAACCCCAGCATATCGGCGCCCGCTTCCGCCGCTGTCAAGGCATCATTTAGGTCCGTCAGTCCGCAAATCTTAACGTGCACCATCGCAGAGCCCCTGTATCTTGGCGACAATGTCAGGTGCGGCGACCAGTGCTTCGCCGACCAGCATCGCGTCCACGCCTGCTGCACGCAGACGCACCACGTCGGCGGCGGAATGGATGCCACTCTCGGCCACGTAGCATATCTCGGGCGGGACCAAGGGTCGCAAATTCAAGCAGGTGTCCAGAGAAACCTCAAAGGTGTGCAGATTACGATTGTTGACCCCGATTAAAGGTGGCTGCAGTGGCAGGACACGAGCCAGCTCGTCAGCGGTGTGTACCTCGACCAGAGCGGCCATGCCCAGCTCACCTGTCAGGGCCAGCATTTCCTTTAACATTGCATCATCCAGAAGGGCAGCGATGAGGAGCACGGCATCTGCCCCAGCAGCGCGGGATTCGTACAATTGGTAGGGATGAATGAGGAAGTCTTTGCGCAGCAGAGGCAATGGCGGTGTCGAGTGAGATGTCCCCTTCGCAACCGACGGGTGAAATTCCCCACAGGGGTTGTGTTCACCCAATTCGTATGCCAGGCGGCCAAAGTGGGCATGGATGGCAGATAGATGTGCCAAATCGCCACGGAAGAAATGGGCGTCGGTCACCACGCTGATCGCGGCAGCGCCGCCCGCTGCATACGAAGCGGCAAGTTGCACGGGATCGAAATCTGCTTTCAACACGCCGCGACTGGGCGAAGCGCGCTTCACCTCGGCGATCAATGCCACAGGTGGATGGCGTCGCAAGGCAGCGACAAAGTCACGTGGGGGTGGCGCCATTGCCGCGCGTGTCTGCATCTCAGAAAATGGAACCTGACGCATACGCTCGGGCAGCTCGCGCGTTTTCTTGCATTGGGCAATTTCCTGCAATATCGAGACCATCTTCTTTCCCCCTCGCTGTCAGAGCATCCGTGTGAACTCAACCAGCTGTGCCAGCACGCGTTGGGCAGCGCCACTGTCGATGCTATGTCGGGCGAGCTGAATACCTTCACCAAAATCGCTGGCCTGTCCCGCTGCGATCAGCGCAGCTGCAGCATTGAGCAGGGTTACGTCCCGCGGTGCACCCTGGAGCTTCCCAGACAGGATGTCGCGGATGATGGCGGCGTTCTCTTGGGCGTCTCCGCCGCGCAGGTCTTGGGGGTCGGCGCGTGCAAAGCCTAGCTCGATCGGATCGAGCGTGTAGGTCTCGATATGACCATCGCGCAGGGCGCTGATACGATTGGGACCACAAGTGGTCAGTTCGTCCATCCCGCCAGCTCCATGGACCACAAAAGCGGCACGGCAACCCAGAGCAGCCAACACGTAGGCCAGCGTCTCAGTGAGACGCGCATCGTACACCCCCAACACCTGGACAGCCGCTCTGGCCGGATTGGTTAACGGCCCCAGAAGGTTGAAAATGGTGCGTATGCCCAGCTCGCGGCGCGGACCGATCGCATGCTTCATCGCCGGATGGAGCAGCGGGGCAAACAGAAAGCCGATGCCTATCTCATCGATGCACGCGGCGATCTGTTCGGCGGTGAGATCCAGCTGAAGGCCCAACGCCTCCATGACGTCTGCAGATCCGCAGTGGCTGGAGATAGAACGGTTACCATGTTTGGCCACCGGCTGCCCGGCCCCGGCAACCACGAACGCAGCAGTCGTGCTGATGTTGAATGTCCCTGTCCCGTCGCCACCCGTGCCGCATGTGTCGACCAAGGTATCCTTCCGTCGAGGACATACCCGGACGGCGCTGTGGCGCATCGCACGAGCACAGCCGGTGATCTCAGCCACCGTCTCCCCCTTCAAGCGCAGGGCAGTCAGAAAGGCGCCAATCTGGGCAGAAGTAGCTTGACCGTGCATGATCTGGGTCATAGCAGCTTGTGCTTCCTCCTCGCTCAGTGAACAGCCCTCCAGCACCTTCGCGATGGCATCCCGAATGGTCATAGCGTTCGTCGTGGGTTGCATGGGGACGCTGGCGGATGCAGTAGAGAGCTGGGACGCATTGAGCTCAAGGAAATTGCGCAGGATATAATGCCCGTGCTCGGTCAAGAACGACTCAGGATGGAACTGCACGCCCACGACGGGATAAGAGCGGTGATGTATGGCCATAATCTCGCCCTCTCCAGCGCGCGCACATACCTCCAGACATTCCGGCACCGGCTCGCTCAGGATGAGAGAGTGATATCGTGTCGCGCTGAAAGGGGACGGCAATCCAGCGAAAATGCCCTTGCCGTCATGGTGGATGAGGGAAACCTTGCCATGCATCAACCGCCTGGCACGCACCACCTGCCCTCCAAAGGCAGCGCCGATCGCCTGATGGCCGAGACAGACACCCAAGATTGGTATCTCAGGGGCAAACTGTCGAACGACCTCCATGGAGATGCCAGCTTGCTCTGGGCGACCTGGCCCTGGCGAGATGACAATGTGGCTGGGTGCCAGTGCAGCGATTTGTTCGAGGGTAATAGCGTCGTTACGCACCACCTGTACGGGGACACCCAGTTCTCCCAAGTACTGGGCTAAGTTGTAGGTGAAGCTGTCGTAGTTATCAATAATCAATACCATTTTGCCCTCCTTGCTCAGCCAATTCGTCCATTCTAGTAGGAACCGTCATTTCTCAACGCGTAGGCTTTAATCACTCCCCTGCTCGTGTTGAAGCGAGTTGCACCGCCTCGGCGAGCGCACGTGCTTTGTTGAGCGTCTCCTGATATTCGCATGTCGGTTCACTGTCGGCCACGATGCCGGCGCCTGCCTGTATGTAAGCAGTGTTGCCCTGCATCACGATGGTGCGGATGGCGATGCAGGAATCCATCTGGCCATCGTAGCCGATATAGCCGATCACGCCGGCATAGATTCCGCGTCGAACTCGTTCCAGCTCCTCGATAATTTCCATCGCGCGCACTTTGGGCGCACCGGTGACGGTACCGGCAGGAAAAGTGGCACGCAACAGGTCGAATGCGTCATACCCATCTCGCAATTGGCCACGAATATCGGAGACGATGTGCATCACGTGCGAGTAGCGCTCGATTGTCAGCATCTCCTCGATGCGCACACTGCCGTATTCGCACACGCGCCCCAGATCGTTACGTCCCAAATCCACCAGCATGACATGTTCCGCACGTTCTTTCTCATCTGCCAGCAATTCGACAGCCAGCTCCGCGTCTTCTTGGTCCGTCAGCCCACGCGGACGTGTGCCAGCGATAGGGCGCAGCTCGGCCACACGGCCCTCCAGACGGACGTGCATTTCGGGGCTGGCGGCAATGATGTGCAATGGTGGTGAAGCCAACCCACCCGGAAAGCGCATAAAAACCATGTAGGGAGATGGATTGAGACGGCGCAACGCTCGATAGATGGAGAAGGGTGGCACATCGCTGTGCGCGGCAAGCCGTTGGGAGAGTACAACCTGGAAGATGTCGCCGGCGACAATGTATTCCTTTGCTTGGGACACCATCGCCTCAAACTCGGACTGCGAATAGTTCGAGGTGATCGGACCGGTTGATGGGGTTGCACTCGTTGTCGATGATGGGAAGCTGCCTACCGGGGTTGGCGCATTGAGACGGGCTACAATCTCCTCAATGCGTGCGGTAGCCCGGTGATACGCGATGCGGGTGTCGCCCTCGAGTCGCGCCAAAGAGACGACCAACAAACGCTGTCGTGCATGGTCAAAGGCAACCAAGGTATCGGCCAACATAAAGGCAGCTTCGGGTAAGCCCAGATCATCGGTCGCTATGTCGGGAAGACGCTCAAAGCGTCGCACCGCATCGTAAGAAAGGAAACCAACCGCTCCTCCACGGAAACGCGGCAATCCCGGAAGGGGGATGAGAGCGGTGTTAGCCATCGCCGACCTGAGTGCATTCAACGCGTCCTGATCACCCAAGGGAATGACGCGTTCGTGACCGTTTTCATACACCAACGCCTGACCGCCTTGCACGCTCAATAACACACGCGGACGCACACCGATAAATGAATAACGTGCCACCTGCTCGCCACCCGCGATGGACTCCAGCAGGAAGCTGGGACCCTCATCCTGGAGCTTCAGGTAGACACTGACCGGTGTCTCCATATCAGCTGGCAGTTCGCGCCAGATGGGTATCAGGTTACCTTGTTCTGCTAACCGTTCCACACGTGCCAAAGTGGGCTGGTACATCGAACACCTCCGCTCTTTTTCCCTGAACTTCGCACCAAAAACAGAAAACCCTCTCATCCCCTATGGAGGTTCAGGGACGAGAGGGCTTTTTTCGCCACTCCCGCGGTGCCACCCCGCTTAGGCTAAGCTTGGGATCTACCCACTCCCTAAAGGCGGTATAGATTCATCCTTACTCAGCCTCACTCACAGGTACGCTGCCACACCCCGCTTTGGGTTATGACGTCAATACCCGGCTCCCAGATAACGGCGGAGTCCCCGGCGCCGCCTACTGGTGATCACAACGGTGAATCACGTTCGGAGCGCAACTCCCGGGCCCATTCCCCAACGCTATCTGTACCGGTCTCACACCTCACGCCAGCTCTCTGAACAGCTTCGCGCTGGGTACTCTTCCCGTTCGCAGTCTTTGCTTTGTGAACTTTGATATCAGTATACCACGTTTGTGCGTTTTGTCAATGGCAATCGAGACCGCATTTTTAATTACCCTTGATCTCTCGGTTGAGTTTAAAAGTTCCTCAGCCGATCTCAACGATATAGCTCGATGGTAAGCTGATAGGGATCGGGGTCATCGTCACTTAACATAAAACCGTCATAGTACCACGGATTGTAGCTGAGCGCCCAGGCAACTACTGAATATTCCACACCACGTTCTATACCAGGTTGCCTAAACCGACCGGTACGATCTGTCTTATTGGCGGTCAGGATGTCGGATGGCGGATAGCCGTAGTCAGCCCATTGCGCTACCGTGACGCCGGGGTTCAGCACGACAAAGACAGCGCCTTTAATGGGTTGCTGAGTGCCACCATCAATGATTCGCCCCTCGATCTGTACTTTGTTGTCGCGTTGGCGCCTCTCTTCGGGTTCTTGCTCTTGTCTTCTCTCTTGCTCTTGCGCCTGCCCTGGCTCTTCCGTCTGTTCTTGCTCTTCCTCTTCTTTCTGAACCCCTACTGTTACCTCTCCGGTGCTCAACAGCTGTTTCCCCAAGAAGAACTCAACCCGATAGTCACCGTCCGGGATAGGCCTTCGATCCTTGAACCTGACTCCGCGCCATAGGATGCCAGGCTTGTCGGTGGGTGCCAGCCTGATCTCGCTGGTATGCCACGGCTTGTCTCCGCTGTAGTTGAGCGAATAGAATATTGCCGTGATAGCGGTTTTGGCAGGAACACAGTTGTATTCGAGGCCAGCGACAATAGCAACCACCTCGCTGGGGTAGCTGTCTACGGGGGTGTCCAGGTCGGGATCGCCATTTTCGTCAACGTCGAACCAGAGAGCCGGGTCGCTCACCTCCATTTTCGGGCAACTTTTCTTAGCGAATGACACGTCTAGATGTCTGGACAGCTCCGGCTGTGTGGAGGCGTTAACGGGTAAAGGAACAAGGGATGAGTTGCTGGCTGCGGTGAGAATAGTTGCCTGGAGCAGTACCAGCGCGCTGATAAGCACGGCCAAAGGTCTAATTGTATGCCGAGAAATCATTTTTCCTCCTCCCTAAGATACTCAGAAGCTGATTGTGCCCAGAAAACGGGTGAACAATGGCTCCACCGCAGCATATGTTTCCGGGCTGGCCAGCATAGTGATCACAACGGCGCGGTTTCCATCGGCAATGATATAGTCAACGCCTTCGATCAGGTGGGGCAATCCTAGCTCAAGCGTTGGCGGTTCAACGCCGGCAAAGTGATGCTCCAGAATGGGCCGACCATGCCATTGCCTTTCCTGGGTATCCAACACACGGTAGCTCTCGTACTCCTCTGCACGCATAACTGCCAGCTGTGAGATGACTGAGCGCAGCATAGCAGGTTGCACATCGGGGATAACGCTGATGACGAATTGTGCCTGAGTTTCTAGAACGTCCACTGCGCGTAATATCTCGTTTGGCCGGGTGGCCAGGCTGAAGTGCGCCGGGTAGCTGCCGCGAAAACCATCTACGTCGAAGGCGGTCATACGATGCTCCGTGCGATCCCAGACCAGGCCGCCAACGATCAAGCACAAAATGAACAAACCGATGACAGCCCAATTGGCTGCACGATCACCGATTGGAGCGTCAGGAGGTGGTGCTGTTCGCCGACCGCTGAGTGCCAGGGCAGTATCACGCCGCATAAGCCAGGTGATAGCCGAAGCAATTAGCAATGCCAGCACTGCAGCAAGGAGCATCCCTGTGAACGAGGGCAAATGGGCAGCTGTGCCGGGCAACAAACGCCCTGTCTGTGCCTGACTGCGCAGTACGGTGAACAGTCCGATCAGCACTGTTGTGAACAGCAGCCCAGCAGGCAACCACCATACAGGCTCACGTTCCAATTTGGCACGTCCCAGGAAGTAACCTAACACTCCTCCGAAAGCAGCATGCGCCAGGGCCACGCCGGTTGTATGTACTGCGCCGGCACCGAGGGCTGCGCCGCCACTGCTCAAGATGAATTGGATATTGAGCGCGGTGGCATAGCCTAGACCCGCGGCCGTTCCGTAAAGCACACCATCGCTGCGTTCGTTGAATTGGGGTGAGTGATAGATAAAGTAGCGCACTGTTGCATAGATGATAAATGCCTCCATCGCACCGGCAATGAAAATGTTGCCCAAGATGGTGGAGGCAAGGTCGCGATACTGCCACTCCGTCAGGTGGAACACCTGCTGCACCACCGGCAACCCGATGGCACCGGCTAATGCCAACCCAATGGTGAATATGCGTGCCACCTCGGCCTTTGGCTCCGGTTCGAAGCGGTCCTGCAAGTAAAAAAGCACCAACCATAGCCCCGCCGGCACCAGTGCTAGCAATAGACTCGCCAGGACCAGCTCTAGTCCGATGAGGCGTGGCTGGTAGACAATGTCAAAACCAACCGTTATGGCAACGAAGACAATCAATGCCAACAAGGTCAATACAGACGCGCGCCATACACCGCGCCGCACATAGGTTCTGCTCTCCGGTGTAGTCATAGGTTGCACCTCCATAAGGTTTGTGTTGCTTGGAAACCGAAGCTGTAGCAAGCTACCCAACTACTACAATGCGATCGCAGCTGGTCTTGCTATGAAGAGGGGACGAAGAAAGGGGCTTGGGAGAAGCGACCAGCAGGAAGCCCGCCTACTTCTACATTTATTATATCACAAAAATCTCGATTGGGAGCTGGGAAATTGCAATTTCTTGGCGTTAACCGGAACATTTCCAACGTAGTTTGGCAAATAGTGACATCCCTGGATGAAGTTTTGCAGGGTGTGCCCGGTCGGGCAGGGTCAGATCTGCCCCTAGGGTGCTCTCTTATCGCTCTGTGGATGTAGAAAAACAAAAGGGACAACAGATGTTGCCCCTTTTGTTTCTCGTCAGAAAGAGAACTTGGCCAGAGCTAGATGCGGCGCACTGCCACAGCAGCTGGGCCTTTAGGACCCCTCTCAACCTCAAACTCGACGCGGTCACCCTCGTCTAGATTGCGGAATCCACCTTGCGCCTGGATAGCGGAATAGTGTACAAACACGTCCTTCTCGCCATCGTCACGGGTGATGAAGCCGTAACCCTTTTGACCGTTGAACCACTTGACAGTTCCTTTGATACGCTCACTCATTTTTTGTTACTTTACCTCTTTTTTAAATACTAGTGGCTTATGACGCGACCTCTTGTGCCACCACACACACCAACCGCCCGGCTTCATCAGCTCCAGGCACCTTAGCGTGAGACCAGCACCAAGACTACCGCATCCTTACTGTTATTAAGTATACAATGCTTTTTCTCTTTGTCAAATTACGAGGGTGTTGAAAAAGCCCTTTGGCCGCTCAGATTTTTGTAGGAAAATAGGCCAATAAAGCGGGTAACTAGAGACTTTTTCAACACCCTCATCAAACAAGTGTTTGACATATAGGCGCTTTGACAGTAGAATACGCTTTAGGAGGCCATTGAGGACATTTGATGTTTAGAAGCATGTGTAGGTCACCACTCAGGCCCATAGGGGTCTGAGTTATATTGTTTTATGCGGGTACAGGGTGTCATGCACCCGCAGCAAATGTTCCACAACAATGTTTTTTTCTTCAAGGAGGGGCTCAAGAATGAGCGAACGCGAAACCGGTGTTGTCAAATGGTTCAACAATCAGAAAGGGTATGGGTTCATTGCACGCGATTCAGGTGGTGATGTCTTCGTGCATTACACCGCGATCAGCGGCCAGGGCTATCGTACCTTGAACGAAGGTGATCGCGTGGAGTTTTCAGTACAACAAGGAGAGAAAGGACCCGCCGCTGTGGCGGTACGCAAGATATAAGCGCAAGTGACCCAGATACCTCAGGGGGTGGCTCGACGGCCACCCCCTGTCCGTTTTTATCGGTCTGATTACAACTGTTGATCCAAGTTGCCGCCGAGATAGTTTGAGGTGTTACAATCTAGGTTCAGCTCAATTCCAGGGAACGAAACTATTCGCATCGCCATCCCGTGGCTGGCCTGCTCCTCTACCTTGTCCTCTGCGCAACGACTCAAAGCTTCGGTCAGGTTGTCCCTCCTCAGCAACGTGTTGCCCACGTCCGCGCCCAAGTGCCTGCCAACCTCTGCCTTGCTCCGCTGTCCCTTCCTGTCCTGTCCGTCCCCGGTGGATACCGGCGTCGGTGTTCTGCTGACCATAGCGTTGGCCTGCATTGGGGTAGTTCACCAAGGCCATCGTGCGGTTCACTGCACCGAACACCAATGTACCTACCAGGAGAAGGCCCAATAAACCTAACAACGTTTTCTTCACCATGTTCTGACTCCTCACGTTCAATCAATCGCCCGTATGTATGTTCCAGAGCTGTTCTAGATCCAACAGATCGTGTTAGCTCAAGCAGGGAATGCACCCTGTTGCGTGCTTGAGCATGGGATTCCACGGACCCACATCGCACGCACCATATTCCGTGTTACCTTCGTAATCCACTTCCAATGAATACCGATGTGAAGCATCGCTGTGATGATCATCAATGTTCCGCTCCAGGTGTGCAGAATATCCCAGCTCCTTCGCGTCCAAAGCAAGGTTATCGCCACCTCTCGTCCCTGGGGCAAGAAGAGCAACACGATACCCGATACAGCTGCGAGGACGAACAGCAAGCCAAGCGCGAGACTGAGCGCCAGATTCAGTCGCCCATAGCGATTCATGCAGCCACATCCTCCCCTGATCTCGCTGATCATGCGCCTTCCCATGCGGACGAACCAGGGCCAATACGCCACCAGATGGAGTGTGGCAACTGTGATCATCAGCACGCCTCCCCAGGTGTGAATGTTATCCCAGGTGGCACGGCTGAAGATCAGTTCCACCCCATACCATGGATTGCGACCCCCTCTGAACCCTCCGGAAAAGAGGAGAAAATAGACCCCTGAAAGCACGGTCACCAGGGCTGTGCCAAGGAGCGTGATATTCATCCACCACATCTTGCGAGTTTCCGGTGCAATATGCGTCGAACCTCTCATCTTTACGCTACACCCCCTATATTTGTTCTGTGCGTACTTGATATCGATCCAATGTGAGCTGACAAACGTATGTATCCGAACAACGTTCATCTTGGTCTCATCTTAACAGGCCGATGTTAAGAAATCGTGAAGGGGTTATGAAGAGTCTGTTTGGCTTAGAAGAGCAAGCAGGTAAGACAGGCCCTTTAGGGGTAGGTTTCTCGAAATACCGGCAAGATGGGTGCATCCAACTCGATCGCGCGCGTCAGCCGGCAGCTTATACCGCGTCCTCACGGCCGCAGCGCGGACATGTGGCAACCGTTTTTATAGGGCTTATCCGCAGTGAGGTCTACGTCGCAATAGTGACCACATCTGAAACTGGAGTGGCAAATCTTTAGGAAGCAGGTCGGCTTTCTTCCATTGAGAGCGCACTCGCCTGGCGAAAATGCTTGACGTGACGATAGATGTAGTAAGCAGCTGCAACCACAATCACCGCTGCAATCGGGATGTCGAATGGACGCATAATGGCACGCAGCTCCTCCCAACGCGCTCCGAAAAGGTAACCTCCCCACGCAAGCGCGCCACACCACAGGAACGAGCCCACGAACGTGTACACGACAAATGCCCAGAACCGTGTGCGCACCACGCCGGCCGGAAACGAGATGAACGTGCGCACGATCGGGAGCAGACGCGAGATGAAAACAGCTGGATTTCCCCAACGAGCAAACCAACGGTCCGCCTTCTCCAGATCGCGGGAGGTGATCAGAAGATATTTGCCGTAACGATTCAGGAAAGGACGGCCGCCGAAATATCCCAAAGCGTAGCTGGCCACCGAACCAATGGTGCACCCCAGCGCGCCATAAAAACCACCCGCCAACACAGCATCCCAGACACTCAGACCACGCGCTTCGACCAAAAACCAACTGGCGAGCGGCATGGTCACCTCGCTTGGGATGGGGATGTTGGCGCTCTCCAGCGCCATGATAAACACCACACCTCCCCAGCCAATCGTATGGAAGAGATTCTCTAGAAAAGCGATGAGCTGGTGTTCCAGTGCTTCCAAGAGTTGCTCCTGTTTTTCTTGAACCTAGCTATGGGACAACTTGCCGTGTAAGGATAACATTCAGGCTGCTTTATTCATTTCCCAGCCAATGAGGTGGCCCGCTGCATCATACAGTTCAGGCTGGCCGGTGCCGCGGATCGCCTCGGCAGTGATCACGCAGCGCTTCACCTCAGGACGCGAGGGGATTTCGTACATAACATCCAGCAAGGTCTCCTCGATGATGGTACGCAGACCACGTGCGCCCGTGCGCTGCTCGTATGCTTTGCCAGCAGCGGTGACCAGCGCTTCAGGTGTGAACTCAAGCGCCACGCCATCCATCTCGAACAGGCGCTGAAACTGCTTGACCAGCGCATTGCGCGGCTCGGTCAGCACCTTGACCAACGCATCTCGATCCAGAGGATCCACCGTGACGGTCACCGCCAAGCGACCGACGAACTCGGGAATGAGCCCATATCGCATCAAGTCATCCGGGATAACCTGACGCAGTAACTCGGCTGTTTGCCGTTCACGTTGCTGCCAGCGCCGCTCACTGGCGCGCGAGAAACCGATCTGTCCTTTGACCCCAACGCGTTCGGCGACGATCTTCTCCAAACCGTCGAAAGCACCCCCGCAAATGAACAAAATGTCGGTCGTGTCAATCTGGATGAACTCTTGTTGAGGATGTTTGCGGCCACCTTCCGGTGGCACGTTGGCAATGGTGCCCTCGATGATCTTGAGGAGCGCTTGCTGAACCCCTTCCCCCGAGACATCGCGGGTGATCGAAGGGTTGTCGCCCGTCTTGCGGGCGATCTTATCGATCTCATCGATGTAGACAATGCCTGTTTGGGCGCGCTGGATATCCCCATCTGCATTCTGGATCAGGCGTAACAGGATGTTCTCCACGTCCTCGCCCACATAACCCGCTTCGGTGAGCGAGGTGGCATCGGCAATGCAGAAGGGCACGTTGAGAATGCGCGCGAGGGTCTCGGCCAGCAAGGTCTTGCCACATCCGGTGGGACCGACAAGCAGGATATTGCTTTTCTGCATCTCGACCCCACCTTCGAAATGGGCATCAGCTGTGATGCGCTTATAATGGTTGTAGACTGCCACCGAAAGCGTCTTCTTGGCGCGTTCTTGCCCCACCACCCACTCGTTGAGGCGCTGGTAGATCTCCTTGGGCGAGGGGATATGCTCCATCGTCAGCACGGTCCGCGGCTCGCTCGGCGTCCGCAAATCCTGTTCCAGGATGTCGCGACATAGTTCGACGCATTCATTGCAAATGCACACCTGATCCGGCCCGGAGATTAGCCGATCCACCTCGTATTGGCTACGCTTGCAAAACGAGCAGAACTGAATGGTGGTGCGCGACCTGCTGGCCATGCTACTTTTCCTTCTTTTCTTCCACTTTCTTGACGCTGTCAAGCACTTCATCCACGATGCCATATTCCACAGCATCTTGCGCGCTCATCCAGCGATCCCGGTCAAAGTCCTCGGCGATTCTCTCCACCGTCTGGCCCGTATGCCTCGACAGGAGCTGATGCAATAGATTCTGCACTCTTTGTAGCTCTCTGTACTGGATTTCCACATCCGGTGCGTAACCTTGTGCGCCACCGCCGGCAGGATGCATATGGATGGTGGCGTTGGGCAGCGCGTAACGACGCCCCTTGGTGCCGGCTGCCAGCAGCATAGTTGCCATACTGGCCGTCACACCCACCGCAATCGTGCTGATCGGCGCGCGCACTTGTTGCATCGTGTCGTAGATGGCCAGGCCATGATAGATGATGCCCCCCGGCGAGTTGATGTAGAGAGAGATCTCCTTCTCTGGATCCTCGCGATCTAAGAACAACAACTGCGCCACGACCAAGTTGGCGACCTGATCATTGATCGGGGTGCCCAGGAACACAATGCGTTCCTTGAGCAACAAAGAGTAAATGTCGTACGCACGTTCACCCCGACCGGTGCTTTCGATCACCATCGGGATGAGCAAGTTTGTCGCTGGTGTTGTCATATACCTCTCCCCTACACCCCTTGATCGTTTAGTGTTCCTCGCTCGATCTCAAAACGGTGTTGGTTTCTCCTTCAAGAGATACCTCAGGAGACACTCCGGAAACCTCACCTAGCGCTTCCGTAGCTCCCTCGGACTCGGCGGATTGCTCTGGGGCAGCCTCTTGCGCCTCGCCTCTCAGGATTTCCGACAGACGGGTATACACCTTGATGTCCAACAGATCCTGGAAGATCTGATGCAAAGTTGCCTGGGAGATCGAGGATGGCACTACTTCCCTGCGATCTTGCGCCATCGTACCCATCAGCTCGACGTAACGCAGCACCTCATCTGGCTCAACCGATATCCCTTCGCGTCGAGCAATCTCTTGCAATATCAAAGACCGGCGCAGTTCCGTTTGCACGTGTGGACGTATCTCCTCGCGCAACTGTTCCAGGCTCTTCTGTTGGGTGCGGAGATAGGTTAGCAATGGCATCCCCTGCTGTTTGAGCCTTTGCTCCAGACCGCTCACCCAACGATCAATTGCTGACTCCTCGAGCACCGGTGGCCACTCCACGCGTGCCATTTCACTCATAATGCGTTCCACCGCTTGCGCCGTTTGTTCGCGTTCTATCTTTTTCTGTTTCTCTTCTATCAGGGACGCATGCACCTTGTCACGCAACTCTTGAAGGGTATTGAATTCTCCCACCATCTGGGCGAAGTCGTCATCCAGAGGATGCAGGTGCTTTTCCTGCACGCTGTGCACCTTGATCCAAACGGTGGCTTCTCCGCCTGATTTCTCACTTTCTTCCACTTCGTCTTCTACGATTTCCTCGGCATCTTCATCTTCCTCATCCTCTTCATCCTCTAAAAAGAGCGCAGAAGGCGCTGTGACGGTGCGCTCTTCGCCGGCCGACATGCCTATCATGGCATTCAGGATGGCTGCATACTTGGGATTCTCATCAGGTTCACGGATCAAGACGGGCACCTTCTCTCGGGAAGAAAATTTACCGTCTACCTCGATTCGCATATCCACTTCTAAGCGATCACCGACTTGCGCCGGCCGTTCCACCGTCTCCCATGATGCATATCTTTCTTGCATTTCGGTCAGCGCCTGATCCACTTCCTCCTCAGTGATCTCCACAGGCGTGGGCTCCAATCGCAGTGTGCGGTAATCACCCAATTCCACTACAGGCGCCAGCGGCACGCGCACCTTCATCACCAAGGGCTGCCAGCTCACCTCTTCCATCGAAGCAGGTGCAAATGGCTCCAGGTCAGCCTGTTTGAGAGCCTCGCGAAAGATTTTGTCACTGAGGTCTTCCAAAGCTTCTTCGCGGACGGCCTCTTCGCCGAAGCGGCGCACGATCAATGAATATGGCGCCTTGCCCGGCCGGAAACCAGGGATTTGTACCTGGGTGGAGATGCGTTTGGCCGCTGCTTTCAGCAGCTGATCTGCCTGTGCATCATCCACCTCAACCGTCATCAATACCTGACAATTCTCGAGCGGTTCGGTCGTAACCTTCAACAATGGAGTATCTCCTCGTACTAACGCAACGGATATGATATCAAGCTAAGCAGTCTATGTTTATCACACTCATAGGAAAATGGCAAGTCATGAGAGTGTTGAAAAAGCCTTTAGTTACCCGCTTTATTGACCCATTTTCCTACAAAAATCTGAGCGGCCAAGGGACTTTTTCAACACCCTCAGTCATGCATAGCACCGTAGCTGCTCTCCTGGCAGTCACCAGCATCGCGATTCCGCTTTTCCTAATTGCTGATGTACCATAGGCTTAATCGGTCTGAGGACGGATATCCTTGTGTCACGCGAAATACCATGAGCCATTTCAGCATACGAGTATACAATAGCTATCTGAAGCGCGCGTGGCCACAATGGCTCGCCGTGGCGCTCATCACGCTTTACATCGTCACCTTTGCATGGTTGGCTCTGTTACGGCATGCCAGCTTCGACTCAGAGGGATTCGACCTGGGTGTCTACGATCAGGTGGTGTGGAACACCCTCCATGGACGCCCCTTCTTCTACACCTCCACCGGCCGGCCGCTTTTGCACCTCTCCAATCATGCCAGCTTTATTCTGCTGTTGATAGCCCCTTTTTACCTCTTGTATAGCGGCCCTGAGACCCTCCTCGTCCTGCAGGCAGTGGCCGTCGGATTGGGCGGATTGCCCCTCTTCTGGCTGGCGCGTGAGAAGTTGGGCAGCGTCTTGGCCGGCCTGAGCGTGCTGAGCGCTTATCTCCTCTTCCCCCCGCTTCAGGTGGCATTGCTCTCCGATTTCCATCCGCCTGTCTTGGCGGTGTGTTTTCTGAACTATGCATTCTACTTCCTGGAAAAGCGTCGTGCGTGGCTTTCCTTTCTTTTTGCCATTCTGGCGATGCTGTGCAAAGAGCAGATCCCGTTGGTGGTGGTGACGCTCGGTCTATATGCCCTGCTGGTACGACGTGCCTGGCGGCTGGGAACAGCTCTCGTCGCCACGGGGATGATCTGGTTCCTGTTGGTGATGTACGTGGTCATACCGGCATTCAGCGTAACCGGAAGCCACATTTTCCTGGACTATTACGCCTGGCTGGGCAGCACCCCTTTAGAGATTGTGGTCAACGCGCTGACGCAACCCGATAAAGTGGTTGCTGC
>Ga0123519_10002226_pt1 | contig 32956 bp, 33 predicted proteins | sample YelNatPaOPRAMG02_FD_87396 | JGI IMG/M metagenome (GOLD analysis project Ga0123519, IMG submission 87396) | Hot spring microbial communities from Yellowstone National Park - Yellowstone National Park OP-RAMG-02 (version 2) | ecosystem: Environmental > Aquatic > Thermal springs > Hot (42-90C) ... | reverse complement strand
TTTGTATTTGATTCTAAATCCCCCCTAGGACGATCTCCACTATTAACTACTTTAATATTAACTCTTTCCATATTTTTATCATATAATGTTACAGGTTCTGATCCTGGCAATATGCTTTGAGCTTCTTTTTTAGCTTTTTGTTTTTCTTCTATATTTTTTTGTATTTCATAAATAGTTTTTAGATTATTAGATATTTCTTTTTTTCCAAAATCTAAACTTTGCAATTCATTAGAAACTTGTTGATTAGTTTTAATAGAAAAAATAATATCTCTCATATCATTTGTTGTTAGTAATCCATTATTTATCAATTCCTCAACTTTGTCCACATTATCTCCAAAAACATCTAAAAGATTTAAATCCTTATTATTTTTATCTTTTCCAAATACAACATCTCCATTTTGTTTTACGAAATCTTTAAAGTAAGAATTTGCGAAATTTTTAGCAACATCTTGTGAATTTTTTGTACCTATTTGTGCAGTTTTTATTTGGTTGTTTATCTCATTTATTATATTTGTTACTTTTTCAACATCTGAATTTATTTTATCTTTATTTTTATAAAAGCATTCATCTAAAGTTTTATAATTTTCTGGCTCTTTTTTCATTAACTCTTCACATTTCTCTGTCCATCCCCCTGAATCTTGCATAACATGTTGTCTTGCTGTTGCTTTTCCACCAATATTTGCAAACATATTTTTCACATTAATAATGGTTGCAGTAGCAAAACAAGCAGCTTTCCATGTTTTTACAATATTGCCTAAATTATTTGTTATTTTCTCGAATTTTTCTATGCTTTTATTCAAATTAGCAATTCTTTCTTTTGTTTCTTCAGGAGTTAATTTTATTGCTCTTTTTTCTATCCCTACATTTAATATAAAATCAGCTTCTGTTTTTCCATTTTTTATTTCTGGAACAATATTAATTTTAGCAACATAATCTGCTGTTACTTTAACTAATTTTATTGAAATATCTCCCTCGCTTATGATTGTTGGTTTATCATTACTTATAGATAAAGTTATGCTGCTATGTTCAATCCACTCGTCTTTATCGTCTTTATCATTTTTATATTTATAACTTATTATTGCCTTATCTTTTTGTATTTCTTCTAATCTTAAAATTATCTTCTCATTATCATAAATCTGATTTCCTATTTCTATTTTATCTGTTGATTTTTTTATTTCAGTACCGTCTTTATTATATATGTCAAATTCTGCACTCGCTTGTTCTATAGTAGGATATTCTATTTTTTTTAAAGTTATGATATGGGTTTCGCCATCAATTTCAAAAAAAGAAGACGCAGAAGAATAGTCATATCCTTCTTCTAAAATATTTATTTTTCTTTCTGCTTCTGAGGTTAATTTTGAATCAGGGTAATTTTGTATTAATTTTTCAAGCAATTCTTTTTCTGTTAATTGTTTTCCTATTTTTTCTGCTGTTTCTGCTAAATTAAATAAGGCCAAACTACCATAATATTCTCCTGCATCACTTCCTTCTGTTATTTTCTCATTTTTATAACTATCTACAATTTCCTCTGTTGTTTTTTTAGCTTCATTAAAATATTTTTCTATTGATTCTGCTTGGTTTCCATAATCTTCTTTTGTTTTTTCAATAATTATAATATCATTAAAAGTATAATCCCCTTGCGATTTTCCTTTTTCTATAACTAAAATATTGCTCTCTTCTACTCCTAATTCTCTTGCAACAGAACTATTAATTGCTTCTATAAAATCATCTTTATTTAGATTGGAACTTTTTTTTGCATCTATTATTTTTTTAATATTTTCTAAAGTTCTTTCTTTTATCTTTCCATCTTCTGTATAAAAATCTTTAACATTTTTTGCTATTACAACAAAATCTATTTTATTTTCTTTTTTATTATCTAAAATTGTTGTTTTTCCATAATATAACAAATAATCCTTATTTGCTGCATTTAACAAACCTCCTATTTTAACATCATTATTATTTATTTTAACATAATTTGAAAATCCTGTTGATAATGTTTGTTTTTTTCCTCTGCAAGTTACTTCAATTTGATTTGTTTCTTTATCTATTCTATTTATAACGCACCCTTCTTGTATTTTTTCATTTTCAACCACCCACTTATCAACACCATCAAATTCTATTAATGCTCTTGTCTTTGGTATTTCTTGATCAACAAAATTTATTTTTAATCCTGCTTGACAATAAAATCCTGGTATAAAAATAACCTCAGAGGGTTGCCCTTTTTTCACAACAACACTCTTATATAAAGTATCTTTATCTTTGTAAATAGAAATTCTTGCTTCATTTTCATCAACATACTCCAATCTTAAAAATCCCTTTCCTTTCCAAAATCCATAATTTACATACTCATTATTCCATTCGTCTTCTATTAAAACAGGAAGATAATAGGTTCCTTGACCTATACCAAAAGCATTCTCTACATCATATTCAATTACTGCTGTTAAATTAGCTGTAATATGATCTGGCATATCTTTTTCTTTCATACTTCTAATATTAACAACAACATATCCTATATCTGTTAATAATGGGTTTGTGATAGAGGTTGTTATTGCACCTGCTGCAGATTTAGAAGGATAATAACTAGCTCCTGCAATTATGTTGCTTTGGTTGTTTATTTTAATATAAACTCTTTTTATTTTATTTGTTGCTATTAAAGGATTTATTTTTGTTGCATCTAATTGACAAAAGACAGGAACATTTTGTTCTTCTAATAAATCACTTCTTACAACAGCTGGCATACAACTTCCTGGTCTTATATTAACAATAAAATCTTGATTTGCCTGGCATTTGTCAGGATTATTAAAATCAGGCCAAATAGTATTGTAATTAAATCCAACTCTATTATAATATGTAATTAAATCAGGAGATGAAAATTGTGCTTGGGTTGGATTATTAAATGCTCCAAAAACATTTGAAGATGAAAATAGAATGAAAGAAAATAGAATGATTGCTAATAAGAATTTTCTTTCACTTTTTATTTTTGTTATTATTTTCATTTTAATGATACTTTTTTTAATTTTTTATTTTAATTTTAATTCATTTATTTTTTGCTTTCTTTCTTTCTCGTTCATATTTTTTATTGTATATAATTCAAATTTTTTATTTTGCTTGTAAGCTTATTATATTAGTTTCAATATTTTCATATGATTGTTGCAATTCTTCTATATTTTTAGGAGTATTCAAACTCCCAACATCAATTTCTATATTTCCTTCTTGTAATTCTGATTCTGTTATATATTGTTGTAATTTCCCTCCTCCTATTACAGCATTATTTAATGTTTGAGCAGGAATAACAATATCATAACATTCTTTTTTTGTTACCCCAAAAATTCCTAAAATCCCATTAGGGACATCTACGCATTTTTCTGTTTTTGATTCAGGAATAGTTATAGTTGAATTTTTAAATACATAAACGGTTATATTATATTCGGATTCTGCTAAACTTATATTTTTTTGATATGGATAATATAAAGAAGAAAAATCTTTTCCTGAATTGAAGTATATTATAGTATCTTCATTTATATTTCTTCCATTTGATTTAACATTTATATTAACATTATATTTTTTCTTTAACATAATATATGCTTCATTTTCTTCATTTGTTGATATTTGATATTTTGTATCTGAATAATTTTCAGAAGTTGCAATTAAAAATCCATTAACACATGGTGGTACTTTTGTTTCTAATACTGCATCATCTCCTTTTATTTCTGTTTTTCCTAAATCACATATTTCATTTAAACATTTAAAAGAGATTTCTGCGCTAACTGGACTTAAATAAGAATCATAAGTATATATTGAAATATCTTTTGTTTTATATTTGCAAATTTCTGGCTCAACAACAAAATTTTCAGAATTTTCAAAGGGCTCTCTTGGAACATTTCCTTTTATTACTACAACTACAGGAAATTGGAATATTTCTTTATCGTTATAAATTTGAATTAAAACAGGAAAACTTAAATCATAAACAAAATGATAAGGAACAATACAAAATCCCAAAATCCCCATTCCCTGCTGATTGCCTAATGGTTCTGCTATTAAGACATCATTATTTGAATTCTCAACTTCTATTTTTGTTGGCCATTCTTTTGAATATAGAAATCTAATATTATCTTTGTTGTTGAAGTTTACAGTAAAATATTTATTTAATTCTTGATTTTTTAAATTAAAATTATTCCCTTTAATAAAAATAAAATTATTTCCTATTGCGTTCTTTATATTTTCTCTCACATCATTTAAATTCCAAACTTTTGGAGAGCAGGATAATTCTGTTCCTATAACAGGAGCATAAGTATACAAAATATCAACAGTATAATTTTCTAAAAAAGTTTCAGTTTTTTCTTTATTATATATTTTTAAAGCTTCTTCATAAAAATTCCCTAAATTAGTATTAATACTTGTTTTGTGAGAAGTTATCTTTACTGTTTTGTTTTCTTTTGATATTATTAAATCAGAATTTAATTCTATATCTACCTTATTATTTAATATTTCTGTTTTTGATTGTATATTTCCGGTTCTTATTTCGAATCCCTGTTCTATAAATTGAGAAAAATCGCAATCTAGATTATTGTTTAAAAAATCAGATAAAGAATCTTGCATATCTTGTTTTGTTGGAACCTGGGTTTTAACAATGTTATTTCCTGAGATATAATACCAATAAGGGATTCCTGTTCCAAAATAATCTAACATATTTGAAGAAGGCATATATAAACTTCCAGGTTCAAAATTTGGTAATTTTATATAACCTCCTTGTTCTGCTAAAGTATTGACTCCTATTTTTGCAGTTTCTTGTATACAATTAAGATAAGCATTTTCTATTGGTTGAAATTCTGTTGGAATATTTTGAACAAATATTTTATCTCTTAATAAAAAAAAAGTTATAACCCCAGCAACAATTAAAATTGCTATAATAACAAATAAAGTTACTTGCGAGCGCTTTGACTTTGTTATTACCTCAGTAGGAAAAGTTAAAGTATAATCTCCTTTTTTTCTTCTAAATAACATATAATTTAATATAAAAATACATATATAAATTTTGTTAAAATGAAAAGAATAGATAAATGGGCCCACAAGGAATCGAACCTTGAACCTCTTCCACGTCAAGGAAGCGTTCTGCCATTGAACTATGAGCCCATAATTATATATTATAATTGTAAAGATTTAAAAACATATATAAACCTTTATTTTTACTTCTATTTGAAGAATTAAAATGAAAAAACCTAAAAAAATACAGAGATATTGCCCTTATTGTAATAAAAAAACAGAACATAAAGTAATTAATATTAGTTCTGGACATAAAAGAGGGGCAATGAAAAGGGGAGCAATAGAAAGAGCAAAATTAAGAGGACGCGGAGTAGGATATGGAAATTTAGGTAAATATGGTTCTAAGCCTGCTGTAACAAAATTCAAAAGAAAGACAAAATCAACAAAAAAAACAAACTTTATGTATACATGTTCTGTATGTGGAAAATCACACTATCAAAAAAAAGGGAAAAGGTCAGGAAAAATACAAATAGGGGAGGGAGAAAAAAAGTAAATAAATATTAAAAATGGTAGAAAAAATAAAATTCCAAAAAATAGATGTTCCATTAATAAGAGAAAGCATATATGTTATAGAAAGACCCATAGAACAATTTAATAATAAAACATTAAAATTAGATATGACAAGAAAATTAAAAGGTAAAGGATGTGAGATTATTTTTAAGATAAAGACTGAGAAAGAAAAAATAAACCTTATTCCAAAAAGAATTCATTTATTTGGTTTTTTTATAAGGAGAATGATAAGAACAGGAACAGATTATGTTGAAGATTCTTTTATCGCAAAATGCAAAGATGCAACTTTGAGAATAAAACCTTTTTTAATAACAAGAAAAAGAGTTCATAAAGCAGTAAAAAAAGCCCTAAGAAATGAAATCCGAAAGGAGATTACTGAAAATATTAAAGATAAAACTTATGAAGAAATTTTTATTGAATTATTACAAGATAACTTTCAGAAATTTCTAAGCAAAAAATTGAAAAAAATTTATCCTCTTTCTTTCTGCGATATAAGAGATATTTTTGTTGTTGAATAAAAAAGCCTCTGGAGAGGATTGAACTCCCGACCTACTGTTTACAAGACAGCCGCTCTACCACTGAGCTACAGAGGCATAAAATATGAAGAGAGAGTCAATTTATAAAATTTAGCATCATTCAGCTTCTTCTGCTCTTCCAGCCTCTATTAGAATTTTAGCTATTTCTTCAGGAAGATTTGCAATATCGCCTTTTTCATAGGGGCCAAGTTTATTCCCCTCCATATCAAGAATCTGCTCTACATTTTCTTTAAAAAATATTAGAACATTTTTTTTATGCTCTTTTTTTTCAACATTATTCACTAATTGATTTATTTCGGTTTCTTCTTCTTCTAAATTTTTTACAATCTTATCAAACATAACTTTTTCAAAATCTAACATATTGTCATAATCTCTTTTACTTATACCTGTTTCAACAGCAATAAAAGCTAAATTCAAAATTTTCTTTTTTCTTCTATTCATTAATTCTTTAAAAATAGAAATAGCATTTTCTAATTGTTTTTTTGTTTTTATAAGAGCTTCTGAAAATACGTCTTCTTCTTTTGCAGAAAATTTTGTTTTATCTTTAAAATATTCTGATATGTCTTGTATAAAATTTTTAGGTAATAGTTGCAATTGTTCAAAATATCTCTCTTTTCTTATTATTTCAAGGAGATCATTATAAGTTATCATTTTAAATTTTTCTATACATAAAAATTAAAAGAGATTTATAATAATTGTGGTAATGGAGTTAATATAAATTATTCAAATCCTATTCTTTTTAATAAATCTTTTCCATATATTTTTCCTAATTCTCCTTTTTTTGCGTCGCTTTCATTAAATTTTTGTTCTGTTGCTATTTCTTCATTTCCGTTATAATATAAAACAGGGACAGGATCGTCAGAGTGGCCTTTAATTCTGCATGGAGTTGAGTGGTCTGCTGTGACTAATACTTTTATTTTTAATTTTTTTATAAATTTTAGCAGATATGAAAAGAAAAACTTATCTAATATTTCTATCATTGCCTTTTTTTCGAGGGGTTTATTGTCATGCCCAGGAACATCTATTTCTTTAAAGTGTATATATAAATAATCATATTTCTTATATTGTTTTCTTAAAACTTTTATTGCATATTTGCATGCTATTTTTAAAGCATAATTAAGATTTTCATAAACATCATAATCCTTCAAATCAGGATAATTAAAAGAAAAATTTTTCATTCCTAAAGCTTTACTTATTCCTATCTCTAAAGGCATATAACACATTGAAGCCCATTTATTAAATTTTTTTAATTTTGGAAGATCTATAGACGCATCTCTTGTTAATAGAATGTTTGCAGGAAGTAGCCCTTTTTTTATTCTTTCTTTATTTATAGGATGCTCGTTTAAAATTTTATGCGATTTTTCTATAAACTCATTTACAACATTTGCAGTAAAATGAGAAATTTCTTCTTCATCTAATGGCTCTGAAAATTTAAATTTATCCGATAATTTTGCTTTTCCTTGAGAATGATAAGCAGGATCTGTATTCGTAATATTATCTGAAAATCCCCCTTTCAACACCAAAACCCCCCTGTGTTGTGCTGTTGCTTTAAAAATAAATTTGCATGAGTTTAATTTTACTTTTTTATTAATTTCTCTTGCTAAAATAATTGCTTCTTTTGTTGTTAAATTTCTGCCTGCTCTTCTATCTATAATTTGTTTATTATCCATATTATCTATTGTAGCAAAATTAGTTCTTATTGCTAAATCTCCATGTTTGGCCTCAACTCCAGCCCCTAATGCTTCTAAAATTCCTCGATATCCCATACAAAAATCACATCCAAATAAAGACAAAATAGCAGAATCTGATTCTGGAACAACTTTTTCCTTAATAGGATACATGTATCCGAGTTTAGATTTTTTTGCAAGTTCGTCTAAATTAGGGGTTCTTGCTGATTCTAAAGGGGTTTTATTATTTAATAAAACACAGGGTAAATCTCCTAATCCGTCTATTAATATTAAAATTCCTTTCATGTAAATTTAAATATGCTAAACTATATAAATCTTTTTTATCTTAATTTTTTTAAGGGTTTTAAATAGGAGTTTATAAAATATGTTTGCAAAATTAAAAGAAAAACTTAAAGGATTTTTTTCAAGAGTAGAGAAAGAAGAGGAAAAAGAGAAAAGCAAGGGTAAAGAAATAGAGAAAACTATTGAAAAAGATGTAAAAAAAAGCAGAGAAATAGGCGAAAAAATATGGGAAGATATAGAAAAAGAAGAACCTAAAAAAGGGCTTTTTGAAAAATTTAGGGAAAGATTTACAAAAAAAATATCTTCTGAAAAATTTGATGAATTGTGGGCAGAGCTGGAGATTGTTTTGCTTGAAAATAATGTTGCTTTAGAAGTTGTAAATAAAATAAAAAATGATTTAAAATCTTCTTTAGTTGAAAGAGAAATTAAAAAAAGCATTGAAGAAGACATAAAAGAAGCATTAAAAGAATCTATAAAAAATATATTAAAAGAAGAAAAGAATATTTTAGATAAAATAAAAGAAAAAAAGCCCTATATTATTGTTTTCTTTGGAATAAACGGAACAGGAAAAACAACAACAATAGCAAAATTTTCTAATTTATTAAGAAAAAATAACCTCTCTTCTGTATTAGCAGCATCAGATACTTTCAGAGCAGCTTCTATTGAACAATTAGACAAACATGCTTCTAAATTAGAAGTTCCAATTATTAAAGGAAAATATGGTTCAGATCCTGCTTCTATTGCTTTTGATGCGGTTGCATATGCTAAAGCACATAATATAGATGTTGTTTTGATAGATACTGCAGGAAGAATGCATACTCAAACAAATTTAATTAAAGAAATGGAAAAAATAGTTAGAGTCTCAAAACCAGATCTAAAAATATTTGTAGGAGAAGCAATTGCAGGAAATGATATTGTTGAACAGGTAAAAATTTTTGACCAAAATATAGGTATAGATGGTATAATTTTGAGCAAGGCAGACATTGACGAAAAAGGCGGGGCTGCTTTATCTGTAAGCCATACAACAAATAAACCAATCTTATTTTTAGGAACCGGACAAGAATATGATGATTTAGAGATTTTTGATAAAGAAAAAATAATTAAAAGAATCTTTGAATAATTTTCTATATTTTTTTCTTTTTGAATATTTCTCTTGTTTCTATAAAATAACAAAACTTAAAAGTGCGGTTCCTTATTATAAATATAAAGTTTTATTATAAAATGGTACTAGATAAATTTGGAAATACTTTGAAAAAAATTAAGGATAAAATAGCTAATGCTATATTTCTTGATAAAAAAATAATAGAAGAGGTTGCAGAAGATTTGAAATATGCTTTGATTGAAGCAGATGTTGATATTTCTCTTGTTCAAGAAATAATAGACAAAATAAAAAATCAGGCAAAAGATGAAAAAATAAAAAATATTGAGAGAAAAGATCAACTTATTAAATTCATTTATGATGAGATAATAAAAATTCTTGGTGGAGAAGAATATGAACTAAAAATAGAAAAGAAAAAAGGACAGAAAATAATGTTTATTGGTTTATATGGAAGCGGTAAAACAACTGTTATTGCAAAACTGGCGAATTATTATTCAAAAAGAGGGTTCAAAACCTGCATCTTGGGATTAGATGTTCATCGTCCGGCAGCTCCAGAACAAATAGAACAATTAGCAAAGAAAATAAATATCCCTGCATTTATTGACAAAGAAGAAAAAAATCCCTTAGAAGTATATAATAAATACAGGAATAAAATAAATGAATATGATATATGTTTTATAGATACTGCTGGAAGACATGACTTAGATTCTGATTTAATCAGAGAAATAAAAAAATTAGAAAAAACCCTTCTCCCTACATATACTCTTCTTGTTCTTCCTGCAGATATAGGGCAAGCTGCAAAAAAACAAATAACCGAATTTAAAAAATCATGTACTATTCATGGTATAATAATAAATAGAATGGATTCTACTGCTAAGGGTGGTGGAGCATTAACAGCTTCTTACATAACAAATACAAAAGTTTATTTTATAGGAACAGGGGAGCATATAGCTGATATAGAAAAATTTTCCCCAAAAAATTTTGTTTCAAGATTATTGGGAATGGGAGATTTAAAAACATTAATAGAAAAAATAGAAACTGCTTCTGAAAAAAATAAAAAAACAGGCGAAAAAAAATTTACATTATTAGACGTTTATAATCAAATAGAAAGTATGCAGAATGTTGGTCCTTTATCAAAAATAACAGATATGATTCCTGGAATTTCAGCTATAAAAGAAAAAATAAAGGGGGATGTTATAGATGAGCAACAAGAAAAAATAAAAAGATGGAAATATGCAATAGACAGTATGACAAAATACGAAATTGAAAATCCAGAAATTCTAGAAAAACAACCCTCTAGAATTACAAGAATAAGCAAAGGAAGTGGTGTAAAAATTTCTGAAATTAGAGAATTATTAACTCAATATAAAATATTAAAAGGGTTTGCAAAAACAGAAAAAGAAATTGATATCGAAAAATTACAAAGAGGACAAATTCCTGCTGGAATCTCAAGAAAACAACTTATGAAACTTGCAAAAAAATATAAAATTTGAACAATATAAAATTTTTAAAAAAATGTCACAAGAAAAAATTCTTGCAAGAGGGGCAGAAGCTATTCTTATACAAAAAGATAATTTGCTTATTAAAAGAAGAATCCCAAAATCTTATAGAATTAAAGAAATAGATGAAAAACTTCGCAAATTAAGAACAAGAGCAGAAGCAAAAATTATGAAAAAAATATATGGAAAAATTAATGTTCCTAAAATTCTTGAACAAGATGAAAAAACAAAGGAAATAATTATAGAATTTATAAATGGAAAAAAATTATCCGAAAATCTTGATAAATTCCCCTTAGACAAACAAAAAGAAATATGTAGAAAAATAGGAGAAGAAGTAGCTAAATTACATAAAAACAACATAATCCACTCTGATTTAACTACATCAAATATGATTTTAGGGGATTGTCAAAAAAATCTATTCCCCTACTTTATAGATTTTGGTTTATCTTTTCATTCATTAAGAATAGAAGATAAAGCTGTTGATTTGCATTTGTTTAAGCAAGCTTTAGAATCAAAACATTATAAAAATTGGCAGATTTTATTTGATTCTTTTTTACAAGGATATGAGATATATGAAGAATATTTAAAGGTTAAAAAACAATTTGAAAAAGTAGAAAAAAGAGGTAGATACAAACACTAGTTTTATAAATTAACTAAATTTAACATATTTATAGCCCCGTCGTCCAGTGGTCAAGGATATGAGGCTTTGGACCTCAGGACGCAGGTTCGAATCCTGCCGGGGCTATTTTTAAAAATAAATTTTCTTATTATTTTTTGTTTGTTAATTTAATAATGCAGTTTAATCACAAGATTTAAAAAAGCCTAATCATAAAATCAAACATGGCAAAACAAAAAAAATTAGAAACAGAAGACAAGGAAGAAATAAAACCAGATATAGAAAAAACTATAATAGAATTAGCAAAATCCGGAATGACTTCGGAAAAAATAGGTTTAGTATTAAAGCAAAAGTATAACATAAAAAACATAAAAAAAGAGATAGGAAAAAGAATAAGCAAGGTATTAAAAGAAAATAATCTTTATGTTGATGCGGATATAAAAAATATAAAAGAAAAATTAGAAAAATTAAAAAAACATTCTGAAAAAAATAAACATGATTATGTAGCAAAAAGAAAAATTGTAATAGAAGCTTCAAAATTAAGAAGATTAGAAAAATATAGGCAAAAATGAAAAACGCATTAAAAGAGGTATCTAAAATTTTTTTAGAAAAAATTAATGGAAAGAATATAAGAGTAGTAAGTCACTTTGATACTGATGGGATTACTGCCGCAGCAATAATGTCTTTATTATTGAAAAAATTAGAAATTAATTTTAATGTAAAAATAATATCTCAGTTGGATAAAGAATTTATTTATAATCTAAAAGATAAATTAAGTGATAAAGATATTTTAATATTTTTAGATTTAGGAAGCTCTCATATTAATGAAATAAAAAATTTGGATAAAGATGTTTTCATATTGGACCATCATGAAGTTTCTGAAGAAAAACCAAATCATAAAATTCATTTCATAAATCCGCATTTATTTGGAAAAGAAGAGATAAGTGCTGCTGGGATAGCTTATTTATTAGCAAAAGCATTACAAAAAGAAGATAAAAACATGGCGAATTTAGCAGTAGTAGGAATGGTTGGGGATGTTTTAGAAAAAGAAATTAGTAAATTAAATAATGAAATATTGAAAGATGCTGAAATAAAAATACAAAAAGGCCTTATATTGTATCCTTCTACTCGCCCAATTCACAAAACTTTAGAATATTCTAATATTTTTATTCCAGGAGTTACAGGAAATTCTTTAGGAACATATAGATTACTGAATGAATGTGGAATAAAAAAAGAAAATGGGACTTATAAAAATTTATTAGAATTAAGCGAAGAAGAACTATCTAAACTAATAACTGCAATATTATTAAGAACAAAAATAAGTGAAAAAGAAATTATCGGGAATATATACCTTATAAAATTTTTTAATAAACTAAGCGATGCCAGAGAAATAAGTGCTATAATAAATGCCTGTTCAAGATTGGGGCATCCAGAAGTTGCTTTGTCTCTATGTTTACAAAATGAAAACGCAAAGAAAAAAGCAGAAGACCTTTATGTCAAATATAAACAAGAAATAATAAAAAGTTTGTATTTTGCTCAAAATAATATGATAGAGGGAAAAAATTATATTATAATAAATGCTAAAAATAATATAAAAGATACTATAATAGGGACTGTAATGAGCATATTAATTAATTCTATAAATAAAAACCAATGTACTATAATCGTTGGGATGGCATATAAAGGTAATTTTATAAAAGTTTCTGCACGAATATCTGAAAATAACGAAGAGAAAAATGCGCGCGAAATTCTAAACGAAATTGTAAAAAAAATTGGAGGGGAATGCGGAGGACATAAAAGAGCAGCAGGATGCATAATAAGTAAAGAAAATGAGGAAAAATTCATAGAAATTCTCAAAAAAAGACTTGAGGTGGAAGTTATAAAAATTTAAATATACCTTATTTTTACTTCTTTAATGGAATATAAAGAAGGAGATGTTGTTTTATGTACTGTTGAAAAGATAGTTGAAACAACAGTTTTTGTCAAAATAGAAAATAATGGAGAAGGAAGTATAACTTTTTCAGAAATCGCCCCTGGAAGAATAAGAAATATAAGAGATTATGTATACCCCAAAAAAAAGATAGTTTGTAAAATTTTAAGAATTGGTCCTAGTAAAACAATCAACCTTAGTTTAAGAAGAGTAACCTCAAAGGAAAAAAAAGAAGTCATGGAAAATTATGAAAAAGAAAAGGTTGCTTTAAACATAATAAAAAAAATCGTTGGAGAAAAAAGTGAAAGAATTATAGATAAAATTAAAGAAGAAAATCAAAATTTATATGAATTTTTACAAAAATCAAAAAATGATTCAAAGATATTACAAAACTATTTTAATGAGGAAGAAGCAAATAGTATATTAAAAATTTTAATTGAAAAAAAAGAGAAGCTCAAAGAAATAAAAAAAGAATTTTGTTTAAAATGTAAACAATCTGATGGAATTGAAAGAATAAAAAAGATTTTAATTCCTTATAATGAAAATATCTCTTATTTAGGGTCAGGCAAATTTAAAATATCAAAAAAAGCATCAGATTATAAATTAGCTGAAAAGGAGATAGAAAAAATTTTAAAAGAGATAGAAGAAAAAGCAAAAATGGAGAAATGCGAATTTGAAATTTAAAAATGAGCAAATTAAAAAAATGTTTAAAATGTAAAAAATATACTATGAAAGAGGAGTGTTGTGAAAAAACCTCTGAAGCCAATTATAAATATATAAAATAAGTTTTAAAATAATTTCTTTTGTGATTCACCCATAATTGCTTTTCCATATTCTCCGTCATAACCAGGTATTATTTTTATATTTCCTATTCTATTATCTATTATTGTTTTTACTAATTTTTCATCAAAACCCTCTTTTAATAAATCCCCTTTTTCAGTTTCTAGTAGAATTTTAAATTCATTTCCAAATTTTTCTATTAGTTGATTATAAATATTCCATGTTTTTTTAGAAGATAGGGGGATTGAATAAACTAAAGAAATTATTTCATGCAAAGGCAATATCTTAAAATAAGGTTTAAAATTTTTTGATATAAAACCGGCAGGAAAACTTGCTAATTCCTCAACTCTATTTTCAACTCCTATTGTTAATTCTTTCCCACATACAGGACAAATATTATTTAATTCTTTTGATTTTTCTGGTGAGCATGAAAAATTACATAACCTATGCCCATCATAATGATATTTTCCATAGGCAGGATCAACTTCTATTGTCGCATATATCTTATTTTCTCTTATTTGATTTATTAAATCTCTATAATTTTCAATTTTATTAAAAATTGTTGCTTCTCTTCCTATTCTCCATGGCCAAAAACTATGAGAATCTGAAAAGCTTAAAATTGTTTTTTCATTCAGTTCTTTAATACGCCAGTTCATATCTGGAGAAGAAGACATTCCTGTTTCTATAGAATAGATATTTTTTTCTTGTTCCCCAAAAGCTTCTTTTAATGAATTAAATCCTGATTTGCTTCCAAATACCCCAAACCATGGAGTCCAAATATGAGCAGGTATAATTTCAATTTCATCGGAAATATCTTTCATTTCTTTTACAAATTCTTCACAAGAAATATTAAAAATAGGTCTTCCGTCATAATCTCTCCTTCCTTTCTTATCTAAATAAGAATTAATTTGATTAATTATTTCAAAATTCGGAGCAAGTAAAATAAGATGAACTCTTCTTCCTTTATTATCTTGAGTATATGTTAAAGAAATTTCTCCTGATAAAATAAACCTTACATTTTCTTTTGATTTAGGTATTAAAATTCCATCTTTTTCTTCTAATTCAGTTTTAATTTCTTCTAGCCATTTATCATGTGTAAAATCTCCTGTTCCTAAAATATTTAACCCTTTGATTTTAGCCCATTTTATCAAATTTTTTATTGTTAAATCCTTGCTTGTTGCTCTACTAAATCTAGAGTGTATGTGCAAATCTGCAAAAACATGTTTAGGTATTTTTTTTGAAGAGTCTAAAATTTCCTCAGAATTTTTTGAATCAGCTATTATCTCATTATTTTCCATAAAATATGTTAAGCAAAAAGCTTTAAAAAGATAATGAATTTTTTTTCATTATGGTAGTTGAACAATCATTAGTGATAATAAAACCCGATGGATTAGTGAAAAGTTTAACTGGTAATGTTATTACTGCTCTGTCTGAAACAAAATTAAAAATAGTTGGTGCAAAAATAGTTAGAGTTTCTCGTGAATTAGCAGAAAAGCATTACGAAGATATGAAAGGAAGAAAACCAGATCATATTATTGAAGGAACAATACAATATATTATGGGAAAATATCATACAGATAGAGTTTTTGCTTTAGTTTATGAAGGTGAAAATGCTATTGAAAAAATAAGAAAAATCTGTGGCTCAACAAATCCAGAAGAAGCAGAATCTACTTCTATAAGAGGAAGATATGGAAGAATCAACACTAAAACAGGGGTTTTTGAAAATGTTGTGCATACATCTGAGAATGTAAAAGCAGCTGAAAGAGAAATTAAGCTATGGTTTTCTCCTAGCGAATTAGTAAGCCATATTTATCCAACAAAAAAAATCAAAACAGAAAAAGAGGAATTAGTTTGGGCATAAAAAGCTGATTTATTAAAAATTAAAGAGAGTTTGTAATTAAATTTCTATTTATTTTTTTAACTAAAAAATCAATAAAGATTAAATTTATAATTCTAATATATTAAATAATAATATATAGGTTGTTTTATGCCCTTATAGTTCAATGGATAGAATACGACCTTGCGGAGGTTGTGATCGAGGTTCGAATCCTCGTAGGGGCATAATTGTAAATTACCAAAATTAAGAATATTTTTATATGCTTTTTCCTATAATAAATATGAATCTGCCAAACTATTATGATGGAAGTATTGTAAATTTAATGAGTTCTATTGAAGAATCTTTTGGAAGTAAATCAGAATATAAACCTCTTAAATTACTTTCTCCTAAGGAACTTAAAAATTCAAGAAATATAGTATTGATAATAATAGACGGGTTGGGATTTGAATACTTAAAAAAGAAAAACAGCATTTTAAAAGATTATCTAATTGGATCAATTACTTCGGTATTCCCCCCAACAACAGCATCGGCAATAACAACTTTTTTAACAGGAGTATCCCCAAAACAACATGCAATTACAGGATGGTTTATGCATTTAAAAGAAATTGGAACAGTTGTTAAAATTCTGCCTTTTACACCAAGATTTGGAGGACCCCCTCTTGATAAATATAAATTTAGAATAAAAGATATTTTAAATCAAAAAGCATTTTATAGCAAAATTAAAACAAATTCTTATTTTATTAATCATAAAGATATAGTTAATTCTGATTTTACAAAGACAATGTCAAAAAATGTTAAAGGTTATAAAACATTAGATGGATTTTTTAAAGAAATAAAAAAAATAATTAGATCTAATAGGAATAGGAAGTATGTTTATGCATATTGGCCAGAATTAGATTCTTTAAATCATGAATATGGTGTCGGAAGTAAAAAATCAGAAAAGCATTTTAAAGAGATTAATAAAAAAATAAAAGAATTTATTAAATCTATTAAAAATACAACCTTAATAATAACATCTGATCATGGATTTATTAATACAACAAAAGAGAAAGTGATTTGGTTGGAAAATCATCCTAAATTAAAAGAATGTTTAACTTTTCCTCTATGTGGAGAAGGAAGGGTAGTATATTGCTATGTTCATCCGGACAAAACAAAAGAATTTGAAGCTTATATAAAAAAATATTTTAAAAATTATTGTTACTTATTTAAAAGCAAAGAATTAATTGAAAAAAATTATTTTGGATTATTTGAACCAAACCCTAAATTATTTGATAGGGTTGGGGATTATGTTCTTGTAATGAAAGATAACTTTATTTTAAAAGATAAAATTGAAAATAAAAAAGAAAAAATATATATTGGATATCATGGAGGGATAACCAAAGAGGAAATGATTGTTCCATTAATAGTTATTAAAACTTAACATAATTATTCTTCTACCTTTCCATTATCACTTATTCCATTTTCTGTTAAGAAGAAAATAGTTTCATTATCCGGCAAGTTAGGAGAATCTATCATTTTTGCAACTCTACTTCCTCCCTTGCCTCTTCTTAAATAGAGTCTGTATGTAGAGGCATGCCCAACTATATTCCCACCAACAGCAGTTGTAGGATCCCCAAACATCATTGCAGGATTTGCCATAACCTGATTTGTAACATAAATTGCTATATTTGCTTGTTCTGCTAATTTCATTAATGCATGCAGATATTTATTTAATTTTTGTTGTCTATCTGCTAACATTCCTCTTCCTGAAAATTCTGCTCTAAAATGTGCAGTTAATGAATCAACAACTAAAAGTCTTATTGGTTCTCCATTTTTTATCATCTCTGTTATTCTGTCTAATAATAATATCTGATGATCTGAATTAAATGCTCTTGCAACAAAAATATTTTTTAAAACTTTATTTTCATCTGCTCCTATTGCTCTTGCTATTTGCTTTATTCTTTCTGGTCTAAAAGTTCCTTCTGTATCTATCCATACAGCTTTTCCATTTGCTCCTCCTTTCTCAACAGGAAGCTGAACATTTACCGCAAGTTGTAAACCTAATTGAGTTTTCCCAGAACCATAAGCACCATAAGCTTCTGTTATTGCTTTTGTCTCTATCCCTTTTCCTCCTAACAAATTATCTAAATTTTTGCTATTTGTTGTTATAGTTTTTATATCTTCTCTTTTTTTTGCAAATTCTAACCCATCAACAAAACTTAAATTCATCATTTTTCTTGCTGCTTGAATTGCTTTTCTTGCAACAGCTTCCCCTATGCCTGCTAATTCTGATAATTCCATAGGAGACATAACAGCAAGCCCCATTAAATCATATATTCCTGCACTCTCTAATTTAGAAGCAACAGCCGGCCCTATTCCAGGAAGGTCTGTAAGTTTTATCTCCTCTTTTTCTCCAGAAGAGTTTTTCTCTTTTTCTTCTTTGGCCATTCTTAATCTTATTTTAAGATATTTATAAATATTACTTGTCTGTAAGATATATATAGAAATACATATTATTTTTATCTATAAAATCAATTTTTCTTCACTTAAGTGACATAGAGCTTAAGAATAAAATTTATATAAGGTACTATCATCACAATAATATGGAACAGGCACAAAAAAACGAATATAGTAAATTAGCAAGAATAGCCTTTATAATTTGGATTATTTCTTTAATAAGTTTTTTTGTTGTAGCTGTAAATGTAGCTTTACCATTTTTTCAAAATAATTATCAATTAATTAAGTTATTTTCAAATCTATTAACAATAAGAAATTTTTCTTTTTTTTCTTCATTATTTCTATTAACATCTATAACCTCTTTAATTTTGTCTTTTATGGCTAGAAAAGAAATAAGATTATATAAAAAATTAGGCAGAAAAATAGCAAAATTTACATCTAGAGCATCTATCTTAGAAATAATTATTTTTTTAATTCTGCTTACAATATACTTCGTCAGATAAGTAAAAGAGATGTAGCTTCAAGAATATTTATCATTAATATAGTAATCTTTTACAATATGCTTCAAGTATTCTCAAATTATTTTATTAGCTCTTAGAATTTAATATTAAATAGCTAACCGAAAAATCCTATTATTATAAAAATTAATGCAATTATATCCAAAACTAAGAATATTAAAAATAAACTCTTATCAACCATACTTCCTGTTTTTATTCTTCCTTTTGATTTTAGTTTATATGGCCAAAAAAAAGCAATTCCCTCTGGAGTAAAAGAATCTATAAAAAGATGTATTGAATATCCTATAAAAAAAGATAAAGCCAAAATAGGATACAAAAATACAAGAATTAATGTTAATATTAAACAAAAAGTGAAACTATGAACAAAATCTCTATGTTTAACGAATAACTGCAAAGGTCTTGCTAATTTATTTTTTCCTAAAGTTGAATATCTTATGTCTATATCTGGAAGCATGCTTGATATTAAAACAACAACAAAAAATAAGATCTTATGAGATAAATGAGATATATGAGGAATAAATATGAGTATAAATAAAAAAGTAATTGCTAGATGGGTTTTTATCATCATTTTATTTCACTCTTTTTTATTTTGTTTCTAGTTCTTTTATTAAACTATCAATATCAACTTCTTTTATATCACTTACAATAAGTTCGGTATTATTAAAAATTTTGTTTTGTCTTACATTTCCAAAGAATAAAAATTCTTTCCCAAGCAGATTTTCTCTATGTGCAAAAAAAGCAGATTCTAAGTCTTTTATGTCTATCCCTAATTTGTCTATATTTTCTGAAAATACAACTGCTCTTAAGGTTTCTGTTCCATCATCTAATATTATAGACAATAAGACTCTTTTTTCAGGAATCACTCTCCCATGATCTCCGCAGGTATAAATTTCCCCGTTCTGTATCACTTTTTTCTTACATTCTGGACATATTTCAAAAAATTTTGGTTCAAATGCTTGAACAATAAAAGCTCTTAAAACTACATTATCCCCAATTTTTAAATCAGCAATATTTTTTTTAACATAAGATGTTTCTATTTTAACATTATCAATAATATTATTACTCAACTTTATTTCTGAAAAACCAGTTAGATGTATTTCGTTATTTCTCAAGGAAGCATTATTTATTTCTATAAAATCCCCTTCTTTTATTTCCCCGTTTTCAATTAAAGCTATGTGATTTATATCCCACAAAACAACCCTCATATTTGCTGTTTCATCTGCTAAAATTAAATTAACTACTTTTCCTTCTCTATTTTCTTTTTTATATTCTCTAATAGGAAACAACTTTATAATTTTTCCAGTAGTGTTTATTTTTTTCATACCTTGAACTATCTCGTTTAATTTTATTTTCTGTTTTTCAAAGTTTATTCCCAACTCAGAAGAGATTATTTGTAAAGCTCCTTCTCTAGATATTAATCCAGATAACTTTGCTCTTTTTGCTTCAACTAATCTATTTATTTCATCCTCACTTTTCCCGCTTAATTCAGAAACCTTGGCTAATATTCTATAATAATCATTTATCATAAAACAAAAAAAATGATATAGTTTAAAAGTATTACTATACCTCAATACATATTAAGAATTCACCCAAAAGCTCTTCTATAATCAATTATATCTACTGAAGAAACATTTTCAATTTTGCTTATTTCTTCTTCTGCTAATTGTGTATCATTAGCTTCTGGCCAGGATATAGTAATAATGAGTGCTTTTAATCCAAAAGCAACTGGTTGCTCTTCTGAAGATTCTAATTTTGCGTTGTATTTTGTTATATTTTTTTCTATATCTAATTTTATTTTATTCAAATCTACCGAAGGTGATTCTGGCAAAACTTTTATTTTTAATAATGTTAATCCCATAAACTCTTATTGTAAGAAGGATTTAAAAAGTTATGTATGTTTTTAAAATAATGTTAACAGAAGAGCAATCAAAACTAATAAAAAAACAGCTCATTGAACAAATAAGTAGATGGAATATTGATGAACAAAGCAAAAATAATGCAAAAGAATATATTTTAAAATTAAATGAAAAAGAACTTGAAGAATTTTTGATAAAAAATAAATTATTAAAAGAAGTAGAAAAACCAACTATAGAAAAAAAAGAAAAAGATTGTATTTTTTGTTTAATAATAGATAATAGAATTCCTTCTTATAAAATAGATGAAAATGAAACAAGTTTAGCAGTTTTAGATATAAAACCCCTATCAAGAGGGCATGTTATTGTTATTCCTAAAAAGCATGTTTCTTTAAATAAAATTCCTGTATCTTCTTTTTCTCTTGCTAAAGAAATTGCTAAAAAAATTAAAAAGATATTAAAACCAAAAGAGGTTTCAATTTCGACTTCTTTGTTATTCGGACATGAAATAATAAATATTATTCCTTCTTATGAAAATGAGATTAATGAAAGAAAAGAAGCAAAAAAAGAAGAACTTGAAGAATTACAAAAATTATTAACAGAAAAAAAGATAGTAAAAGAAGATAAAAAATTAAAAAAAACGATAGAACCAAAGCTATATAAATTTCCAAGAAGAATACCATAAATATACTAAAAATATAAAAGAGAAAAAAAAGGAAGGAGTAAAAGGAATTCCTTGTTTTATTTTTACTTTTTTCTTGTATTTTTTCAATATTTCTATGTCTTTTTTTGTTAATCCTTCCCAACTTGCTTTTATCTCCTTGTTATTTATTTTTATATCTTCATATAACCAATCTCCTTCTGTTAATTTATTAACATCTATTTCTACAGACATACATTCTTCTATTGTTTTTGAATAAATATATACAGGGATTAAAAATAAAAATATTAATGGTAAAAAGAACAACAACCAAATATCTATTAAAAATATTTTTAAAATTATTAAAAAAATAAAAGTAATAACAGAGAAAGCAATAGAAATAAAAAAAATTAGTTTTCTTTTTTTAAATTCTAATTTAAATAATTTTGAAAATTGCTTTTTGTTATTAAATGCTATAAATAAACTATAACTTAATCCATATATACCCCCAAAAATTAAGAATCCAATAATAAATATAATAAAAATATAAACATTTTCTTTAAATACTAGAGAAAAAGGCAAAATACTTCCTAAGGCAATGAATAATTTAGCATCCCCTCCTGCAAATATTCTCGAATAATAAAAAATATTTCCTAAAACTAAGAAAATTAAAAACCCTATAACTCCTTGAATAAAAAAATTCCATTTTGCAGAAAATAATGAATAAAATAGTCTATAAGTTAGGGCAAAAATAATTAAACTAAAATTTACCCAGTTCGCAACTTCTCTCTTTTTTAAATCTTGGATTACTGCTACTAGAATCCAAATAAAGCCAAGGATAATTAAAAACAAATTTGCATTCATAATCTTATTTATATTTTATTATTTATAAACTTAGGGTTAAATCCTGATTATAATTTAATCATGAGAGAGCAAGTTTCATAATTATTATGCTCTTTTTTCTTGCGAGCTTGCTCTTTGAGCGAGCGATTCTAGCAATCAGAACGAACGCGAGGGGCGAGTTAACGAAGTGAGCGAGCGTTCGGGCGAATAGAACGAAAGCGAGGGAGAGCGAGCAAGTTATATCTTCATGCTTCTTTGACTTCCGCCTTTTTTATAAGGAAAAAGTTTTTTTCTTTTTCTTTTATCCTTCTTCTTAATTCTCTTTTCGCCACAAGCATAATCCATTTTGTTAATTTAAAATAAATATTTAATTCTTTCTTATATTTTTAATAAATAGAAAAATTATTCTTAAAAACTTTTTGTTGTTATGCAGTTGGGCAAGTTATATATTGGCATCCTTCTAATAATCCTGATAGCTCTGTTGGAATATCTGTACCTTTTGCCCATTTATCACATGTAGTTATTATATTATCTTTTTTATTCTCTTTCATATACACAATTTTTCTTTGGGCATTACACCAATCATTTATTTGGTGCATATCACATGCGTATACACAATTTTCTTTAACTGTATCCACATTAACATTTGAAAACACTCTTCCTCCAGTTATTTTATCCCATAATGTACCCCAACCCATAGTTAATCCAAAAACTACTATTATAAGAATAATTACTAAAAGTGCAATAGCCACAATAGTCTCAACACTCATTTGTGCTCTTTTACTTCCTCTTTTTATCATTTTAATATATATTAACCTATATTTATAAATCTTTTTGTAGTTAAAGAGGAATACTTACAGTTATATTTGTATTATAATATATTCCTAAAAGCTGAACTATTTCTTCTTGTTTAAAAGGTGTTGGAAAAAGATTTAGTATTTTTATTGTTTTATATGTTTTTGAAGCAGAAATTTCTCTTAATTGAAAATCTTTAACTAAAATTTCAATATTTTCTTCGTTATATAAAAATTCTATTTCTTTATTTTTTATTTCGTTTATGTATTTTATATTTGAATTTTTATCTAATTCTTGTTTAAATTTATCTTCAAACTTTTGTTTAAATAATGGATCATTCTTGTCTAATCCTGTTAAGGATTTTTCGGCTAAATCTTTAATATAAAATCTAATTAAATTTTCTTCATAATAAATTCCTTCTATAACCTCTGCAGAGGGCAAACTTTTTGAGATTTGTTTTTGACTTATTATAAAAATGAACAACATAGAAACAAATATTACAAGAGTCATAAATACCATAATCATTACATTCATATCTGCTTTTTTATTTTTCATTTTCTCTCTATATAATAATTTATTTTTATCCCTCCTGAATCTATAATATAAACTTCGTTTTGGTTTTCTATGTCTATATTTTTATTAAATACTAAAATAGTATCATCTTTAGATATTTTAAAATAATAATAGTAATTCTCATTAAATTTATCTCGAAAAATTTTTATTATCTCTTTTTTTATATTTTCATCTTTAGTTTCATAATATTTTACAATTAAATCTTTAATTTTAATATTTTGGTTATTATAATTTGTTTCCGAATTTAAAAATGAGAAAAATATCTGATTATCTTTATTAATTATCTCATTAATGCTTGTTTCTGTAATTTCAATTTTTATTGATGTTGATGCAAAATAAATTATTGTAAAAAATGTAAATAACATTATAATAAAAAATATTATTATGAATCCTAAAAACCAAGTTATTGTTTCCCCTATTTGTGCTTTTTTTGTCTTTATCATTTTATATCTTGTGCTAAAATTCTTTTTCCAAATAAATTAGATGCTGTTGTTATATTTACAACATAATCTTTTGTTTTTTTAACAATCAAGATTTCCCTACTATCACAGTCAGGATATTGATTTGCCTTTGTATCTTCTTTTATTTTGCATTGAACAAACATATCCTCTGATCCTAAAATTAAGTTTTTTTCAAAATTTTTTGATTTATCATATATAGTTATTTTTGCTGCATGAATTCCTTCTGTAAAAGTATCTTCATAAAAACTGCAATTTTTTACAAAATCTTCTTCTTTTATATTATCTTGAAATAAATCTACTTTTTCTTGACTTATACACAAAGAGATTTTATTTGCTAGAATAGTAGCATCTATTTTTCTATAATCAATCTCTCTATTAGTAAAAATAGCAACATTAATCACAACACAAACTATTATAATTACCCATATAAAAAACCACCAAATTGTCATTATTTTTTCTATAGCTTTTTTATTTTTCATTTATATGCAAAAAAAGATAGTTATCATTTATTTTCGAAGTAACATTAACTTTATTGAAAAATTTATAAGAATAGTAAGTTTGAAAATTTAGAGAGAAATAAACTATTCCTTTTTCATTATCTATTTTTAAAATATTATCTATTTTTATTTTGCCAGATTTAATCTCTTTGTCATATTTAGCAAGTAGATCTCTCATATCTAATTGCAAAACCATTCCTGGAGAAGCTTCATCTATAAAAGAAGCAATTTGTTTAGCATAATATTGCTCTTCTGCATATCTTCCATTTGCAGAATTAGAAATATAAACAAGAAGCATAACAAAGATTACTAAATTTAAAATAAGAAAAACAATATTCTCCATAAGTAATTCATCACCTTTTTTATTCATATTAAACATAAAAGCAAATCTATCTTAATAAATATTATGTTAAATAAGAGTTAAATTTATAATAGGCATGTTCTTTTTTTAACTATGGATAAAAGGGGAATTGAACTTTCCACATTAATTGCAATAATTTTATTAATTATAGCTTTAGGAATTCTAGCTTTTTTTATAACAAACCTTGGCTTTAATCAAAGAGCAGATAGAGAAGCTTGTCATACAAGTATCGTAATGAGAGGTACTATTTCAAGTATTCCAGGTTTAGATGCTGCAAAATCCGCAGTTCCATTAAAATGCAAAGAAAAAAAAGTTTGTTTGACTTCCAGTTTATTTGGAAGCTGTAATGAGTTTAAAGGAGAAAAAGGAATAACAAGAGTTATAGTAAAAAATAAAGAGGGAATAGAAAAAACAATAGCAGATGAAATATTAGAATGTTGGAGTATGACAGGACAGGGGAGATTAGATTTATTTTCTGAATTTTTAGCAACAAGATTCGGATTAGGAAAAATCCACTCGTCTTGTTTAATTTGTACAAGAATTGCAATTGATGATAACTTAAAAGAAAAAATAAAAAATAAAGAATATAATATTGATATTGCAAATTACATGGCAACACATGCTGTTCCTAATCAAGCTATTTCTTATTTTAAATATATGTTAGGAGAGGATATTTCAGCAAATGATTTAGCAAAATTAAGTATAGATGATTCATTAAGAAATTTAAATTTAGCTGATTTTAATTCAGATATTTCTAATATTGCAAAAGATTTAAAATGTGAAGAATTAAATGGGGTAATTTGTAACCCTAATCAGATTTGTAATGGGATATCTATTAAAACAAAAGATAGTTTATCATGTTGTATTAATGGGGAATGTCAAACTTCTTCAAATCAACAAACCCAATTAAATCAACAAACAACAGATCTTTCTTATATACCAAGTCTTAGTGAAGATACAAGTTCAGAAAAAGAATCAAGAATAATACAAGAAAATGAAAAAAATAATGAAAAGATAGAATTACCGAGATGGGAAGGAGAAGAAATTGCTATTTTATTTATGCAAATAAGCGCACCTAACGGAGCACAATCTTTACTTAATATAGCAAAAATAGGAATTGCAACTGGAGCAGGCGGATTTTTAGTTGCCCCAACAGCAACAACAAGAATAACTTTATCTTGTATTTTAAATCCATATTGTTTATTTAGCATGGTAATTTTAGGAGCAGGACAACAGGGATGGATTGCTTATAATAGACATATTGCAGCGGGATATTGCGGAGATGTTTCTCATGGTTCTGAAACGAGAAATGGATGTAGTGTTGTTAGAGTTGTAAAATATAACCCTGAAATGATTAATAAGTACTGTTCTGGAAGTATAGAAAGCATACCTTAAAATATATTTTTCAGAATCAAAATAATTATAAATATAAAATATATAAACTTATTATGAAAGCAAAACAATTTGGGAAATTTGTTTTTTATGTTTTTCTTTCTTCATCTATTGCATTTAATATAATTTGTTCTATACAAGATAAAAATAAACAAAAAATCCAAAAAGAAGTTTTTCAAGAAGTAAACTCTTCGCAGCAAACATTAGAAGATGCTTTAAGTTCAGAACAGGGTTATTTTTTTCAGGAAGATGAAATCCCAAAAGGGTACAAATTACAACCAAAATCTTTTTTTAATGATTTTAGGATAGGAGAAGTTACAAACAAAGAAGAAGGAATTTACAATTTTTCTTATGAAGAATACACTTTTCCTTTAAAAGAAGGAGAAACAATAAATCCTTCAGATATAGAAAGTAATATTGGTATTGCATATGCTTTTGGAAATGAGGAAGAAGAAAAAGTAATTATGATAAATAAATTGGTAATTCCTTCTGAAGAAGCAAGGAATAAAATTGATGAAAAAAAGATGGATGAAAAAGAAATTTTTAGAATCCAAGAAGGAAAAAATATAATAAGAATTTATAATAGTGAAGATATAAAAAATAATAATGAATCGAGTAATTTAGAAGATTCATTAATATTGTATGAAAATAGGTTAAAAGAACCTGGAGAATTAGAAAAAATTGTTTCTGAAAAATATATTAATGAAAATAATAATATAAGTGTAAAAGTTGAAAAAATTCCTCCTAAACCTGTTAATACTCAAATAACAAAAGAAGATAAAAAACAAGAAAATAGCATATTAAGTAAGATTCTTGATAAACTTCCTTGGAATAAAGATATCTCATTTAGTTCTTATAAATACCCTGATTTTTCAGATCCAAAAAATGCATATATTTCAACTGTAATAGGAATAATAAAAAAAGACAAATCTCTTTATAATAAGAGTTATGTTATAAAAGAACTTATTGATGGAGAAAAAATGAAAGAAGAAAAGCAATCGGCTGCTCTTTTTCTCTCGGCATTATATGGGGGGGCAATTGCTGATAAAGTGAATCTATACGGAGATAAATGGCTTGAAGCACTTCTAATAGAAAATTTTGTTGGAAAAGAATTTGTAGACAAAGCAATTAATTTGAAAGATAAAAAAACTTATTATGAAATTATTTCTTATTTACAGAATAATCTTGATGTTAGTTCTTCAAAAAACTTGGCCTTAGTAAGAAATAAAAAAACAAAGGGAAAATTATTATTTAAAATAGAAAATGGGGAAATAAAAGAAAGGACAGATATATTATGTGGATATTATCAACAAAATGGCCCAAAAACAATAATATTTCCAAATAATGAAGGAGGTTTTTATTTTTTACAAAATTAATAAAAATGAGATCTAAAAATTTTATAAAATGGACAATATCATGGGGGATTTTATTAACTTCACTTTTCTTAAATTATAAAAATATCAATAATAAAACTGAGGGAAAACTTAAAAATAAATTAGAGGAAATAGTAAAAAGAAGACCTTCTTTCTCGGTTCCGATTTTTGGTGATAAAATTGAAGCAACAATGGCAGATAAAAAGCTGATAAAAAAATATAAAGAACTAGATCTCCCTGAAGATGTAAAAAAACTTTTTTTAAATCCAAATGAGATTCCATTTGGGTTTAAATTAGTGGATTTTCAATATTGGACTCCTATTGATTTTCAAAATGCTTTTTATGATACTCATCACATATTCTATTATCGAAATCATAAAGATTATATGGATGATTTTTTAATTCTTGTATACGGAAAAGGACCAACAAAAAGTAAAAGATATGGAGAATCTTTATCTGAAATAGAAGACCACTTACAGATTATTTCTTTCAAGTATAATTTTGCAGATCCCGTAGGAATATACCGCATTTTTATAGAAGAGCCTCAAGAATGGCTAAGTTGTTATGTTCTATGTGGAAATGAGGAGAAAAAGAGGATGGTTTTAATAAGCTTGCCTGCAATAGTTAGCGAAGAAGCAAAACATGATCTTAATAAATTTTTAGGAGAAGGAAAAAAATTATGGAATACCTATATTATTCCTTATTGTCAAAGGAATGAAATTAAAATATATAAAGATCCGTTTGAACCAATAGAAGCACCACCAGTTCCTCCACCTCCAAATAATTAACTATTTCTTTTTAAATAAATTTTTAAAAAATCTAATAAAATCAGATGTAGATCCTGCATCAAAAGATAATACAAAACTCCCATCATTTTGCTTCTCTATAACAACAGAGGTTGATTGATAAATTCCTACAATTTTTTCATTGTTGTTTTTATTTACTACTTGTATATAATCATCAGTTGCCTTGCATATTGCCTCTCCTTCATTAATTTTTCCTATCATAGAAGCAATAGGGTGGTTAATCCCATACGGAGGTGAAAAACATAAACAATATTTTCCTTTACACCTATCCCCACTAGCAAGATATATATAATAATTTTTCGGAGAATTAATAATAAAAGTTATAGGTATATTATCTTTTTTAACTTGTTCTATTTTTTCTGTAATTATATTGAGAGTTGCTTTTGCTTGTTCTATTTTTGTTTTTTCTGTAATTAATCCATATATCTTTATAGCCAAAAATAAAAGCAAAACTATACATAAGCCAGCTAAAATAATTTTAAACACCTCTTCCACAAGTAAAGTTTCACCTTTTTTATTTTTCATTTTTATATTAAGAAGTGAGAGATTATAAATTTATCTTATAAAGTATAATAATCTTTAAAAATATAAAAAAAATAGCATAATAATGAAATTTGCAAGTTTTAAAAATTTTTCAAAATGGATTATAGCTGCTAATTTATCTCTACAACTGCTTTCTCCTAAAATTGCTTTTACTCAGCCTTCTTTAGAAACAATTTTTACAACAAAAGACCCGATTTACAATAAACTTCTTAATAAAAAATTAGAAGAAAAAATGCAAGTAAAAGCAGAATATGATCAAGAAAATAAAGAAGTAAATATTTGGTTTTATACTCCTAATTGGGATGATACTTCTGATAAATATACTCTTTTTTATAATATAAGAAGTGATTCAAATTTATATCTTATTCTTCCAAGAGATAATACTGAATTTATAGATATAGACCAAGAAGGATATTCTGTAAAAGTAAACGGGGAGGATGGGGTTTCTGTAAAATTAGAAGGGGAAGATTCTTCTGGAGAATGGGAGAGATTAATTCCTTATAATAAAAATCCTTATGAAAAAGTAAAAAATTTTGTGAAAGGAAAAGCAATAAAAGAACTTCTCCCCGATGAGCTTAAAAAATTTTTAGAATCATTTGCAGAGGCATTTGAATTTGAAGAAGGATTAGAAAAAGTAAAGATGGATGATTTAGCTGAAAGACTTGGAAGGGAATATGAAGTTAGAGAAATTGAAATGTATACTCCTGAAGGATTTAATAGAAAAACACTTACTGCAAGAAGAATAAAAATAGAATTAAAACATGCTCCTGAAAAAAGTCAGAGATGGCTCTTAGTTTATAATTTAAGTTTAGGAAGTCAAACAAAAATTAAAGGACCTTTTTCTTGTGAAGGCAGACTTTCAATAAAAATTTTAGGTTCTATTGAAAAAAATTTTGAAGAAGAGAATATTGATAAAAAAATTTTACAAACTTTAAATGAAGAAAGCAATATCGAAAAATGGGAATATTACCTAAAAAAAATTCCATTATCTTTAAAAAAATACCTCCCACATAAAGAAGAATTGCCTGAAGAATTTAATCTATACCATATAAGCTATAGTATTGAAACAAAAGAAGAATTAGAAGGAATTATAGCAGAATATTTCGATAAAAGAATGACGTATATGATTAATGTCATTATTTCTAAAAGAGGAGGGGATTTAGATAAAGATAGAGACGATTCTTTTTATGAAGGCGTTTATTATAATAAAAATGAAAAGATTTTTTATTTTATGAATTTGGAAGCATATGACCCAGATATTGATTTTGATGACCAAGCTTACGCAAAAAAAATTAGAAGTATAAAGTTTCCTTTTCCTAGGCAAATTCAAAGATTGAATTTAGAGAAAGTTTTACCAGAAAAATAAATTACCATTCATAAGAACCTGTAAAAAAATCAGAAATATCTGTAATCCATTTATATTCTTTACATCCTTTAAATGAACCGCCAGTACTTGGATTACAAGATAAAGATCTTTTGCTTGTTGGAATTTCTTCTATTGTTTTATTTATTTTATTTATTGTTTCTTTATCAAAAAAACAAAGTGGATTTAAATGAAGAGTTGTTGGTTGTTTAAATCTTTTTATTAATTCTAAAACTGCCTCTAATGAAATTATTAAATAATCTTTAATAGATTCTGAAGAATCCCTTGTAGTTACATCCATTAAATTTGGAAGCGCAAAAACAAAAATAGCTTTTTGTCTTCCTTCAATTGTGCTATTTTCTGCAGCTAATCTTATATTTTTATTTGGATTTATATTTTCAATCTTTTCTGGATTTATAAGATTTTGATTTACAAATAAAACCTCAAAATGTAAGTGAGGGGCAAACCCTCTATTTACAACTCTTGCTATAATCTCCCCTCTTTTAACTCTTTGTCCTTCTTTTAAATTATTTCCATTAACATGAACATATCTTGTAAAAAAACCATTTCCATGATATAATAAAACATAATCTGAATTTTTATTACTTACTTGTACAACAATTCCATCTGCTGCTGCTTTGACATTTGTTCCAAAAGGAACAGGAATATCTATTGCTGGATGATTTATGCTTGCATCATCTATTCCTATCTTACTCCTATAACCAAAACATGAACTTATGTTAATAGTATCTACAGGAAAAGATAAAGGAAAAATGCCAAGATTTGCTTGTTGAGTTATTATTTTCCCTTGGCAAAAATACCCTTTCCAATTTTTATAATAAGAAATAACCTCATCTGCATAATTTTTTCCTATTTCATTTATTTTATAATCTCCTCCTGATCTATAAATAGAAAGAATACACTTCATTTTCTCATCTGATTGATAATTATAACATGCTTTGTATTTTTCATTATTATTTTCAAATGCTTTTTTTAAATAACTTGCTGTCATATTTAGTTGATTTTCTACACCCAACCACCCCTTTGATGCAGCATCACTTCTACTGCTTCCATAACCTGTAAAATAAGAATCATCTTTATCTTTACCATTTGGATAACCCATACTTGATTCTTTTTGAGCAATTGCTGCTAATAATGCTTTAAATGATTCTAAATCAAAATCACTTGGCTTGTAGATATTAGCATATTTCTCAAATAAACCCGAATATTCTTGATATCTATTTTTATAAGTATCTGAAACTCCTGCAATTAAATCTTCACATTTAAATGAAAAATCTTCTCTGCAAAAATAATTTCCTCTTAAAAAAGAACTGCTTATAATTTTTAAAACCTCATTACTTAAACTATCATAAACTAAATTTCCAGAATTATCCTTTTTATTTATTTTATCTTCGTATATTAAAACTCTCCCGTCGCTTTTTATTTCTCCTAAAATATCATCTGTCTTTGAAGTGCCTTCATAAATAGCAATTATCCCTTCTCCATTTTTTCCAGAGCTTTTGTAATATAATCTCGTTTTTATTTCTTTATTATTTATATTAATAGTTACCCATTTCCCTTCAGATAATTTTGCAACTTCTTTCCCATAACCACAAAACCCATAATAACTTAAAATACTATTATCATTTTGATTAATTAGAGTATCATTCTCCCCCCAATAACCAGGAAGATTTTTAAACCAATCTAAGATATTAGGTTTTAAAATAAAAAACAAAACAAGACCTATAACAATAACACCTAAAATTATTAAAGTTGTCTTATTTAATCCTTCTTCTGCCATTTTTTATTAAGTGTTAACTCCAAATTTAAATAAATTTTTAATATTTTCTAATAACCCTGTTCCGCTTTTCTTTAAAATTATATAAATCAAAAACATCAAAACCAAAAAAAGCACAAATAAAAATAATTTTATTAAAAAATCAACATCTATATCTGCTCTTTTTTTCATTTTAATTTAAAGTTTTTATTTTTTATAAAGTTAACCTATCATACTTGAAAAAAATCTTTTAATTCCATAATATGCTAAAGCTAATATAATTATCCAAATTATAATTATAATTATTCTTTTTATTCCTTCGCTTGTTTCATATCCTTTTTTGTGTTTCATTTTAACCTAAGTTCATCCCTGCTAAAGCAATTGAGGATAACAAGGATAATGCTACAATTGATAATAATGCAACTATGATATATAATAATATTCCTCTTTTTACATTTTTCCCTATTTCATTAACAGCTCTTAATTTATCTTCCCCATTTTCTATTGTAACTAAAGTAGAAGATAATATAAAAATTATTTCAATAAGATATATTCCTATTGCTATTTGTAAGAAATAAGGGGGAATCATTGTTTCTAAATTAAATAAGTTATTATTACCAATAAATTGGGCAAAACCTCCGAGAGTTTCTACACTTCCTTCTGTTCCTAACCCTGATATCATGGCTTGTAATTTTGTTAAAATAGTAGTTATCATCCCTGATAATCCTACAACAATTCCAGCAAGCAAGGGTGCTAAAAAAGTCATATTGCTTTTCATGTCAGTTGTTATTTCTGCTAATAGATCTTTTAATCTTTCTTCTATTTTCTTTATATTTTTAACATAATCACTTATTGACATTAAAGAAGCTGCTGCAATTTTTAATCCTTTTTTTACAGCCTCGATT
>Ga0123519_10002224_pt1 | contig 32977 bp, 36 predicted proteins | sample YelNatPaOPRAMG02_FD_87396 | JGI IMG/M metagenome (GOLD analysis project Ga0123519, IMG submission 87396) | Hot spring microbial communities from Yellowstone National Park - Yellowstone National Park OP-RAMG-02 (version 2) | ecosystem: Environmental > Aquatic > Thermal springs > Hot (42-90C) ... | reverse complement strand
CAGGCTAATCGTCTGCACCGCGTTTCGGCTCAACCTTCTTTCTTTCTGAACCGGTTTTCAAGCCTCAAGGACCATTAGATTCAGGAGCGGTTCACAGCAAAACATCTTGCGGTTCGGGCGCAAATCTGGTGGTGGTCAACGCTTCCGGTCTTGGGCTTCAACAGTGGAGTAAGCGGAACAGCAGAAGCATTTTAGAAATGCAAACCTGCTAATTACCAGCCCCCGGCATTGATAGAATTGGTCTTTGGCAATTTAATACCCAGGCAGGGTCGTAACCCTGCACCCAAGGGACACAGTCCCTTGACCCGATTTTTTAAAAAAAGACAGGCTAGCCTGTTCGGGCTCACGGAACAAGCAGGGTCGTAACCCTGCACCCAAGGGTCTACGTGAATTGGAGGGAGAGTATGCCTGATTTGAGATGTCGTAACCCTGCACCCGATTTCTTAAAGTGGGTCAAGGGGGACACTAGTGTCCTTCTTTTTTAAAAAGCGGGTCAAGGGTGAAAACCCTTGGGTCAAGGGGCACGCCCCTTGTCAAGGGCTCTGCCCTTGCGCGAGCAGGTTCGCTCGCACTTCTTTAGCACGGTCGCGACCGGCATCGGCAGGTTTTCACCTGCACAGAATCCGGGGCACCAGAGCCTTTCTTTTTAAAAAGTGGGTTAAGGGTCTACGACCCTTGTTGCGAATGAAGTCGGATGCACAAGGATGTAAAGGAGTCTCTGACTCCTGTTTAATTATTCTTTTTTTGGCTTTGCTCTGAAAGCTAACAGGAGCATAATAGTTCCAAATGCAAGTAGCACAATGCCCCACCAGAGGTTGACATTGATTCCAAAAGAGCGCTGATAGATAGCAGGGTCAGAGACCAGACCAAAAATAAAAAGCATTGCTCCAAGAAGCGCGAACATTAACCCGATTGGGAATCTTATATCCAGACTCATTTATTCCTCCTTTACCAGAAAATGATATTGAGGATAATTGCCATCACAATTACAATCACTCCAAGCACCCAGGGCTGACGATACCAAGGAATTCCTTCTTCCCTTACTCTGGGCGTGAGGGAATAAACCAATCCTTTTAGCTCCTCATCTGATTTTGTTCTTCTGGTCAATAATGAGATTAAAATAGTTGCTACAAAGCAGGTAGTCCATGCGAAAATAGCTGTCCAGAAGTTTTGAGCCATCTCGCTCGGATATGTATGAAGAATTGTCCCTGCCCAGCCTCCTTTGATCAGGCTGAGAGCGCCTTGAGGCACAGTAAATCCGTGATGAATCGCGGCGGCAATGGTTCCTGCCAGAAGTCCAAAAAAGGCTCCGTGTCCGGTGCTCCTTTTCCAGAACATCCCAAGGAGAAAGGTGGCAAATAAGGGAGCGTTCACAAATGCGAACACCAGCTGGATTAAGTCCATAATGTTATTGAATTTATCAGCCAGATAAGCCGCGCCTATGCTGAGGAAAATTCCAAGCACTGTTGCAAATCTTCCCATCCAGAGGTAATGCTGGTCGGATTTATCTTTGTTTATGTAGCTTTGATAAATGTCATAGGTTAGCACGGTGTTAAACGCAGTGACATTTCCTGCCATTCCGCTCATAAAAGATGCCATCAAGGCAGTCAGCCCGAGTCCGAGCAAGCCTGGAGGAAGGTAGTGCGCAAGCATCATCGGGATAGCCATATCGTAATCCAGAACTCCGCCTTCTTTAGTTGGCAGAGCAAATCCTCCGTGTCCTGATGTGTATGTAAGCGCAACAGCAATCATTCCTGGAAGTATTACCAGACCTGGAATGAACATTTTAGGAATAGCGCCAATAAGCGGGGTTCGCCTTGCAGATGACATAGAATTTGCGGCCATTGCTCGCTGGACAACTAAAAAGTCTGTGCACCAATAACCAAACGATAAAACAAATCCAAGACCAGCGACCATTCCAAACCAGTCAACTCCCATAGGATTATCATTTGGCTTAGCCATAAACTGCCAGGAATGATACCATGCTCCTTCTGAAAATCCGTTCTTGGTTGCAACAACTGCGAGCTTTTCAGTTAAACCTGACCATCCTCCTGCGTCGTGAAGCCCAAGGAGGACGAGAGGAAGGAACCCTAGAACGATGAGGAAGAACTGAAGCACTTCATTATAAATTGCAGAGGTTAGTCCTCCGAGAAATATATAAATTAGCACGATGATTGCTGAGACATAAATGCTGAAATTAAAACTCCATCCGAGCAGGATCCCGAACAGCTTAGCAAGCGCGAACATAGATATTCCTGAAGAAAAAATGGTCATCACAGTAAAGGAAATAGCATTTAACCCGCGGGTTTTTTCATCAAATCTGAGTTTTAAGTATTCAGGCACAGACCTTGCTTTGGAGCCATAATAGAATGGCATCATAAATAAGCCCACAAAGACCATTGCTGGGATAGCGCCCACCCAGTAGAAATGGCTGGTCATAATGCCGTATTTAGCTCCAGAGGCTCCCATTCCAATAACTTCCTGCGCGCCAAGGTTAGCGGAGATAAAAGCCAAGCCAGTGATCCATGCTGGAATGGCTCTTCCGGAAAGGAAGAAGTCATTTCCGGTTTTGATAAATTTCCGGAGCACAAACCCGATACCAAGAACAAATACAAAGTAGGCAATCAGGATGGCATAATCAATTCCCTGCAGATGCATATTTTGCATCTAACTACCTCCTGAATTTAATGGTTTTGAATTTATCATATTTTTTGAAAGAAGCAAATCATTATCTTTTTTCAAAATCTATTGCGGAGCATAATTGCAAATCCGTTATTCAGGGGTATGCTAACAAAGACAGGGAGGAGAGGAAATGAGACTGATGAATTCAGTGATGGTATGTATCATTGTCATATCATTTGCGCAGGTGAGTTTTAGCAAGAATAGCTCTGTAAAAGATTTGCCATTTCCGCAAAAAGTTGTTTTCAAATATCCGATTTCTTCTAAAGTGATTTGTGTTTCAGCGTCAGGTGGTAGGGTATTTGCTAAAACCGAGACAGGGATTCTGGCGTTTGAAAATGGTGAATGGCGAGAGGCTCCAGGGGAGAAAGCTGAATGTAAGCCAGGGATAAGCGCTGAAGAAAAGTCTAAAATACAAAAGATGAACGGATTGCCTTATAAAGACATTCTCTGCTCAGCAAGGTCTGGAAATATCCTCTGGGTCGGGACCACAATGGGCGCGGCGAGATTTGATGGGAAAGAATGGCATTATCTTGAGGGACCGGAATATCTGCTTGATGAGCGTGTGGAATCCATTGAGATTGCTGATGATGGCACGACCTGGCTTGCTACTCCCAGAGGCATCACACGGGTTGAGTATCGGATGATGACTTTAGCGGAGAAAGCTGAACATTTTGAAAAGGCAACTCGCGAACGGCATATTCGCTACAACCTGGTCTCGGATTCTCATCTTGAAAAACCCGGAGACCTTTCCACCAATCACACCTTCACCAGTGACAATGACGGTCTCTGGACTGCAATGTATATTGCCGGAGAATGCTACCGTTATGCAGTGACCAGAGACCCGGAGGCAAAAATGTTTGCTCGGAAGTCGCTTGAGGCACTGATGTTTCTGGAAACAGTTACAGGTATTCCGGGGTTGATGGCAAGGTCTATAGCAAAGCCTGATGAGCCTCATGATTCTGTTTTAAAAAGTCATCCCGGGCAGTGGGACAATTTTTCCGCTGACGGCAAATGGCGCTGGAAAGGGGACACAAGCTCTGATGAGGTTGTAGGGCATTATTATGGATATTCAGTTTATTTTGACCTGTGCGCAGACGAGAGAGAGAAGGAGGAAATTCGGGAAAAGGTTCGGAGGATAACAGATTACATTATTGCTGGGAACTATTTTCTTTTAGATGCTGATGGCAAGCCCACAACTTATGGAATCTGGAATTTTTTTGACCCATGGTATCGGAGGTTTATGTTCTGGAACAGGGGGCTTAATTCTCTGGAAATCCTTTCCCATCTCAAGACTGCGTATCACATCACTGGAGATGAGAAATATCAGAGGGCGTATCTTGACCTTGCTTTGAAATATGATTACGCGAGATTCACGGTAAATCAGAAGATCAGTATCCCGGGCTTTATCAATCACTCGGATGACGAGCTTGCGTTTCTCTCTTATTACCCATTGCTAAAATATGAAAAGGACAAAGAGCTTTTGAAATTTTATCAGCAAAGCATTATCCGAAGCTGGGAAATAGAAAGACCGGAGAAGAACCCGCTGTTTAACTTCATTTATGGCGCGGTTATGCCCAAAGGGACGGATTTTGACCTTGAAGGAGCAATCTGGACATTGCAGAGGATTTCTCTTGATCTGGTGCGCTGGGACCACTGGAACAGTCATCGTGAAGATATTAAACTCAAGAAGACCAGAGGCAGATTTATGGAAAAGGAATCAGTGATTCCGCTTCCGCCAGATGAGCGCACTGTGATGAAATGGAACGGTAATCCTTATGCTCTGGACACACGCGGGGAAGGTTTAAGCGAGGAAGCAGGAACTTTCTGGCTTTTGCCGTATTGGATGGGACGATATTACGGGTTTATAAAAGAGTAGAAAGCATTTGCGCAGGAATTTGTTCAGGCAATTTTTTTAACATTTACAGGATTTTCTCGCCAGCTAAGATTAAAAATTGCAGAATACACTTTCTGTCCCTCAAGCTGATTCTCTCCATCATACCTGACCACAATTTTTTCCGCATTATTCTCCTGAAGAATTTTTTCCAGCAGGCTCTTCATTAATTGTATAAAAAATTCAGGAACAGGAATACCCTCCGGGTCAAAAATCCTGAACACCGCTTTGCATATCCCATCCGAGCTTGGCTGTTCATCATAAGAAAAATCTACAACTCCAGTATTGAAGAAAATGCCGTTATAAAGAATGGCAAATTTTCGTAAAGCAGATATAGGGTCGTTTCTTAAAAGGCTTAACCCGTAGATTTTTGCCAGAGTATCCCACATTATGCCCTGTCCAAATTCACGCGCTCCCTCAGGGCTGTTGTTGCCAACTAGACGAAAAACCGCAGAGCTTATCCGGATAAAAAAATCCATGTCATACCAATTGGACGCCAGAATATAATCCTTAACCAGCGCCATATCTTCTGGAGTAAGCCCCCCATATTTGACCCAGTCAACATGCTTCCGGCTGTTTATAATCATTGCCAGGGGTATAATGAAAGCGCCCTTGACTTTCCTGCTATTGTTATTTACCGCCATTTCTGCACTTCCTTGCCAACCTTTTACTACTTTCGGTTGCTTATTTAGATGATTTCCCTCTAAATTTGTTTCAAAAAAAGCCAATCTGTTCTTCTATCTTTAATAGACGCTTTGACAAACCAGATTTGACATTTCCTACGGATGTTCTAAAATGCGCTTGAAAAGGAGCAAAATGGCAATAGAGGAATTTCAGGAGATAAGTGGTTCGGAGCTGATTCAGGACACCTTTTTATTCAAGAACCTGAATTTCGGAGAAGCGCAGTCTCTGGCAAAAATCTGCAAGCGGGAGCGCTACAAGCCGGGCGCGGTGATCATAGAGGAGAATTCTCTTGGCGAGGCGCTTTATCTGGTGGAGAAGGGCGAGGTAAAGGTTGTGAAAGGGGAGGGCAAGGAACAGCAGGAGATAGCAAGGCTTGGCAGAGGAGAATTGTTCGGGGAGATGAGCTTGATTGAAAATGAGCTTACCTCCGCAAGCGTGATTGCCGCGAGCGATGTTGAGGTTCTGGCGATTCATCGCCCAGAGTTTGAGGAGCTTCTGGAAAAAAATCAGGCGCTTGCGCTCAAAATTTATAAATCGTTCTGTATGACTCTTTCAGAGAGGCTACGCAAGACCACCGAGGAGTTTAGCCACCTGCGCCATCTAAGCGGTGGGGAAAAGGCAGAGGAAAAACCAAAGCCAAAACCAGGAGCGAAGAAATCCGCAAAAGGAAAATAGATATATGGATGTAAAAATTTTCAATCAGCTATTAGCCGCGGGCATTAAAGCAAACGCATCTGATATTCATCTCAAGGTTGATGCTCCTCCGATGTTCCGGATTGACGGAAGGCTTCGCGAGATAAAGGCGCCCAAGCTCCAGCCTGAGGACACCAAGAATATAGTGTCCGCAGTGCTTGCCTCAGCAAGGCTTAAGCATAATGTGGATGAGTTGATGGAGCTGGATACATCTTATTTCCTTCCAGAGCTTGGAAGGTTCCGGGTGAATGTATTCCGTCAGCGAGGGAGCTTTGAGATTGTGCTCAGGATTATTCCAATGGAAATCCCAACAGTGGAAAAGCTGGGTTTGCCTGTGGTGCTAAAGGAGATTGCGTCCAATGAACGCGGTCTGGTGCTGGTCACTGGCATTACCGGTTCAGGAAAATCATCCACACTCGCGGCAATGATTCATCACATCAATGAAAATTTCCGCAAACATATCCTCACCATAGAGGACCCGATTGAATTCGTGCATACAGATATAAATTGCTCAATCTCTCAGCGTGAAGTTGGTTCTGACACCGCGGATTTTGCTACCGCGCTTAGAGCCTCTTTACGCGAGGACCCGGATGTTATTCTGGTGGGAGAGGTCCGGGATTATGAGACCGTGGATATTGCACTCAAAGCCGCGGAGACAGGGCATCTGGTTTTCTCAACCCTTCATACAACAGACGCCACTCACACAATCAACCGCTTAATCGGATTGTTCCCAATGGAAGAGCAGGATGTGGTCAGGATGCGATTGGCAGAAAGCCTGAAAGCAATTATATCGCAACGGCTGTTGCCACGCCAGGATGGCAAGGGAAGGGTGGTTGCCGCAGAAGTGATGATCAACACTCCAACCATCCAGGACTGCATCCGAAACCCGGACAAAACCGCGCGCATTAAAGAGTATATTGAAAAAGGCAGAGACCAGTATCATATGCAATCCTTTGACCAGCACCTGAGTTTCCTTTATCGGAAAGGAATTGTCTCTCTGGAAGTCGCAAAATCAGCCGCAACCAGCCCAAGCGATTTTGAGCGTGCCCTTAGTTTTGAGTAAAATTCAAAATTCGCTATTGCCTATTGGCTATTCGTTATTGGCTTTAGTGTTTGCATTGCGTTAAAAAACTCCGCCACCACATCAAACGCCTGTTTTTTCTTCCGCTCATAGGTCAGCAAGCCCTTAGTGTTCATCTGCGGGACCGCGCTCAAGGGACGCTTGTCATCCCTATGATCCGCAAACACCCAGACAATCACGCCAGAAATATATGACTTGCTTTTGATGGTCCCAAGCTGGGACCTTAAGAACTTTACCTGATACTCCTCGCTGAAATCTCGCTTCTTGCCATAGCCAATAGGATAAAGTTTGCCCCCAGGCTTTAAGCCAGGAACACCCTCTGCGCCAAGCTCCGAGATAATAATCGGCTTGTCAGACCATTTTTTATGGAGCGAGTCCAAAAATGATGAAAGCTGGTTCAACTCTCCATAATACCAACCATAATACTCATTAACGCTGATCACATCCCCGATCCCGGCTGTCATCTCAAGCCAAGGAGTGACCCGATAGGGCACAGTGACCACCGCCATAGTGATAGCGCGCTCGTGATCAAAGCGCCTCGCAAGCGTATAAAGCCGTTTGTGAAGAATGCGGATGGAGGGCAGGAAAGTGAAACTCTCATCCCCGAGAGAATACATCACCAGAGATGGATGATTCCGGTCCCGTTCTATGGTTTCCAGCAACTCCCGTCCAGCGTTCTGAAAAAGAGCATCCTTTTCCGCAGATATTACCCCCGCAAACCCCCATCCTACCTGATGCAAGGAAATTTCTTCCATTACCAAAAAACCCTCACGATCACAGGCGTCCAGAAACCGGGGGTCATTAGGATAGTGAGATGTCCGGATAAAGTTAGCGTTCAATTGCTTTAGAAGGGAAAGGTCTTCGGAAATTCGCTCATCGCTCTGAAACCTCCCGGTTTTTGGATCGTCCTCGTGCCGATTAACTCCCAAAAGAAAAATCGGTTTGCCGTTAAAATATAGCCTGTTCCCCTTGAACTCAAATTTGCGAAAACCAATCTCCAGAGATTGTTCCTCATATCCCTGTCCCAGAGAATCAACCCTTACCACCAGCCCATAGCGATTTTGCGGCTCTTCCAGAGACCATGGCTTGATCCCTTCAATTGTCCTGTCCAATTTAATCACTGAAACCGATTTGCCCATCAAAAAAACTTCCTTAGACCCCAAAGTGGTGATGAAATTGCCATCTAAATCACGCAATTGTATCACCACCATCGCTCTCCGGTTTTCCTCTGAATGATTATAGACCCCGGCTTGAAGATTCAGCCTGCCAGTATGCTCTGTATAAACAGACAGTTTGCAAACCGTTGCCTCAGGACCGCTTTCTATAAGCGCCTGATGATGAATCCCGCCATAGGGCAACCATCCCAAAGCTCCGTTTTTATGCACCATGGGCGGAAGCTCGTCCCATCTCCTTCGGTTGTCAACCTTGAGCGCCAGCACATTCTCTTCTCCATATTTGAGCGAATCAGAAACATCAAAATTAAACCGACTGAACCCTCCTGAATGAGACCCCAAAAATTTCCCGTTAAGATAAACATCTACTCTGAACGATACACCGTCAAGAATCAGCCGGTTAAATCTGCCGGAAAAATTCTCCGGCGCAATAAACCTTGTCCGATACCAGCCAACGCCTACATAATTAAGCCATTCCTCCCTCTGCACATTCCAGCTCCCCGGAACCGGATGAGCAAACCAATCTTTATCATCAAATTCCGGCTCATACCATTTTTCCTTTTCCCCAATGCCCTCCGGATCAATCTTAAAGTTCCAGATACCAGCCAAATTTAGTTGATAATGATCCGTAGTCTGAAATCGCGTGAAATAAGGAATCCCATTTTCCCATAGAATCGGAATATCCGAGACCTCTTCTATCCCAAGATTTTTATCATCAGCATGGAAACACCCAGAGACAAAAAACAAATTCAAAGCGATGAACAAACAAAATTTTGTCCCCCAGTCACGCATTCCTTTCACTCCAACAGCTTTTTCCACTGCTTAATCTATTTTATCTTAAATTCTCGGCGTCAAACATGACTTGGTGTCCCCAGCGGGATTTGAATCAAAAATCTGCCCGGAACGCTCTTTGCACTCACAGAGACAAAATATACACAAACTCGGACAAAATCAAATACTTGCGCCGGAAAATCGGACACAACCGGAACTGGCAAGGACAGAGCCGGAACCCAAAAAAACCATAACCGCAACACAACCGGAGCATAACCGGAGCATAACCGAACCGGCGCATTTTCCACCAGACCTTCAAAGCATAATTCACGCTTGGCCAGACCTTTCCGAAAAAGTCCGATGCGCCATTTTGAAAATCATTCAATCCGAAAAGCTGAAACCAAAGGGGGATGGAAAATGAAAAGTCCTGAAGATTGCCGATTATTTGAAACCTGCTCCGCTCCGCTTTGCCCGCTTGATCCGGGGCTGAAGATGCGGAACTGGTTTCCAGAGGAACCGGTTTGCCGGAGCATCAAATACCGGACGCGCTGGATTAAGAAGCAAAAATCAATCCAAAAACATCATACTGAAACCTGGTTCAAGGGCGGTCCCTGGAAAATTTTGGACCTGATAAAGGTTTCCCGTCCCCGGAAAACAAGACCTTTGAGTGAACAAGAGAGAAATGCGCTCCGGGAGAGGATAAAATCGCTTCATATGGCGAGAAAAAAGTCAATAGAGCTCGGAAAAGATGGGGTCCAGGCATACGGGTAAGGGGTCTGGTCAAGGTGAAATCCAGAATGGCTTATAAGCAAGCCAGACGCGAACCAGGACGGAGTTTCAACCGGATGCGAGATGATGATATAATGAAAACAAGAATGTCCTGATAATAGGACACGCTGGAGCTGGGTTAAAAGGAAATATCCCACCTCACACCCGGCTCCAGCAATAATTCAGTGAGGTGGGGAAAGTGGGGTGGGATTTGAAAAAGATTAAGAAAAAAAGCGCGCCGCATAGCTTGCCGGGATCAAGAGTTGAAATCCTTTTGGGCGGTCCTACCAATTCCGATTCAGAACCAAAATTTTATCTGCTGGCATTGATTCCCATAACCCCAGACATCAGCATACCAAATGTCAGCAAGACCTTTGCGGAGCAATGGTCCAAAGTGGAAGCCGTGAAATATGAGATTTTGGGAAAGCAGAGAAATCGCCCTGGTCCTCCTCCGAAATCGGAGAAGGTTTTGAGAGAGGAAGTATTTGCCGATAAAGTCGCTGGCAAAACAACCTTAAGCAAAAGCGAACTCCGCGAACTTGCGGAGTTGAACCTGGCTTCCTGCCAGGATGATGATTTGCTTTCCGTATGGCAGGGAAAAATTGAAATTCCTTTCCCAGATCAGCATTATCAATTTTTCTATTTCACCGGACACGGCTTGAAAAGGCTGAAGATAAAGCAGGCTCAGGATTTAGAGCGCAAGAAGGCAATGGCGGAATACTTTGCCAGGATTGATTCACGGCTCAAAAAGAAAACTCGCAGAGGGCGTAAGCTGATAGTCCCAGCGGAATTGATAACGCGCTGGGAGCAATTAAAGGATGGGTTTTTGAAAGAATGCGGAAGGGATGCCCGGATTTTCCAAGCCATCTACATTGACCAGAAATTCACACTTTCCGAAAAGGCGGACCAGGAAGGGATCACGCGGAGCAGGGTTTCGCAGATTTGCGGGAAGATCAAAAAGCTGATCCTCAAATCCTATAATCAGGGCTGGAGCACGGAAGCCCAGGATATATTTCAGGACGCCCAGGGGGCTTTTGAACGGAAAGTTGTTTAGCTCCCACTAAACAATTCAGAAATCCCGCAAATGCCCATCCTATAAGGGTTTGAGAGCCATTCTATCCTTCCGAAAATAGTATTATGCTAAACAAAGATTTTTCCTGAAAAGCCTCGCAGACCCGCATAAAATCAAGGTTTCCCGCCTGTCCGATGCTCAAAAAAATTCAGCTTATTAGTAGAAATAAAAAACGGAGGTTAAAAAAAATGAAAGACCAAAAATTATCAGTGATCCAGCTTAGCCAGCGAACCGGACTTTTTCTTGACCATATTTACAAGCTGATTTACGCCGGAAGGATTAGAGCTGAGAAGGTCGGCGGTCGTTGGATTATTGATCCTGAAAGTGCGGAAAGATTCCTGCAAAGGCGCAAGGCGCGGATGGAGCAGATGGGAGAGGGGGATGCTTCAAAAGAATCGCAGTAAAAGGAAGCACGGGCCTTTTCTGGTGATCCAGCTAGCCCTGCTCTGGCATCCGAAATTTAATGCCTTGAAATACTCCGAGCAGAGAATTTTCATTGAACTGCTCGCAGAAGCCAGTTATCAAAATCAAAACGGGCCTCCCAAGACAGGGCATAAAGTCCAAGCTAGCTATTCCTTAATCCAGAAACACACTGGCGCGGCTCCCGCAACCATATCAAGCGCATTGAAGACGCTTAAAGAGCAAGGCTTCATGAAGAAACTGAATAGCTCTGAACCTGAAAGCTGGCTCCAGGGAGAGGATGCAACCGGAGAATTTGAGGTGGACCTTGACTGGCTCAAATAGCAAACTTCCGATTCAATTCTTGAAGCGGTATCGCTTCAATTCCTGTAGCGAGATTGTAAGCCAGATTATAAATTTTGACCTTTTCTCGCTTCAATTCTTGAAGCGGAATACAGGGGTTTATGCAAATCGCTCGCTTCAAATTCTGAAGACAGTATATATATCTACCAAGGCTGGGTTTTGGTATTCTGGCTTCTTGGATTCAGGAATGGGGTATAATGGGTTTTTTTTCTGGGCGCAATTCCAAAAAAACCACTTTGGCGCAGGGCTTTTTCCAGAAACTGGGATGCGCGATTATGGGGAGTCGCGCACGCGCGCGAGAGATTGTAAGCCAGATTACAAAACGGAGGTGATTAAAAAATGAGCGAAAATGAGCAGATTGAGAAGAAGGCGGATTTGAGCTTCCAGCAGATCCGGGCGATTGAGCTTTTGATAACAGGCAGGTCCATTTCAGCGATTGCCAAAGAGCTGGGGATCGCCCGGAACACGCTTTACGCCTGGCTGAATGATGACCACCGTTTCCAGAACGCCTTGAATGCGCAACGGAAGAGGCTTCAGGCAGAAGTTGAAGATCGGCTCAATGCTTTGAGTGAAAAAGCCTTTGAGGTTTTTGAGAAGGCACTTGAAGATCAGGGAGAGAAGAATCTTCGGCTTCGGGCGGCTGAAATCATCTTGAAAGGTTTGGGATTTTTGAGCGGCAAGAAAAAGGAATATCACCTGCTTGACAAGTTTGAGATTGATTTACGGGATCGGCTGAAGCGCGGAGAGATCACCGAGGAGCAGGCGAAAAAAGAGCGGGAAGACCGATTTTTTCATTTAGAGATGTGAATGAGCAGGAGACAGAAATATGACACGGAAAAATAATATGTCCAAGCAAGACAAAATAAGTCCGGGGCTTTTTCAGGAATCACAACCGATTAAGCTTCGGGAGCTTTCCGCTGAGGAGAAACGAGAGCTGGAGTTTATGCAGGAAGCCAGTGAGCTTTTTATTTGCAAATCAGCGGAGCGTGCTGGAATTTTGAAAAAGCTTTTAGCAATGGCGGAGGGTGAAAATGAATGAGCTTAAAACTGGAATTTGCTTAACCGAGCTTGCGGGACTGCCGGACGCGGCTTTGCTGGATGACAAAGCACTTGGCAACGCCCTGGGCGTGCATCCCAGGACGGTCCGGCGTATGGCGATGCGGGGGGAACTTCCGCCCGGAATCCGGCAGGCGGGGAAAACGCTCTGGCTGGCAGGCAAGGTTCGGCTCTGGATTCAAGACCGGGCAGAGGAAGCCGAACGGCAAGCAAAAAGAGAAAAAATGCGTCTGGCAAAGTTTCCCTCTTGACAAAGCGTCATACATAAAGTATAATCGGGGGAGAGAAAATGAAAAAAAGCAAAATGGGCAGACCGAAATTGAAGCCGTCCGAACGGCGGTCAAAGGTTATCTCAATCCGAGCAAATCAAGCGGAACTGGCACGGCTGAAAGCGGAAGCTCTACGGACCGGACAGACTTTGAGCGAAATCCTTATGCGCCCGTGGAGACGGACGCGCCGCAAAGGGGAATGAACAATGCACATTTTCAGGACTTATCGGACGCGGATTGACAAGGAAAGCGGCAGGCGGGTTTATGTCCTTGATTCCAAAGGCCGGAAAATTCCGCATCCCTGCTGGCGGTTTTCTTATACCGATTTTCAAGGAAAGCGCAGAGTCGGGACTGGTTCTGAATCCAGAAGCGAAACTTTGAAGCTAGCAATCCGTGTTCAAGCTCAACAGGATGAAATTCGCAAGGGATTCCGTCCTGTGCCGAAAAAAAGCGATGCGCACGCTTGCTGTGCCTTCTCCGAGGTCGCGTCGGAATATCTTGCGGAAGGCAACGCTCACGGCGGACGCGGAGGCCGTCCCTGGGGCGAGAATCACAGCCGGATGCGGGCTTGGCTTCTGGACTTTTGGGCGAAAAATCTGAATCTCAAAACTCTGGGCGATTTGAGCACAGCGGGAATTTTGAGCAGGGCGGAAAAGGTTTTGCAAGAGCTTCAGCAAAGAGGGCGCGCTCCCAAAACTTTGTGCAATTATCGGGAAGGGCTTATGTCCTTTTGTGAATGGGCGGTTCAACGGGGATACTTAGAAACCAACCCGATTCAAAAGCTAAAAACATTTGACAATACTCCCCGGACGATACGGCGCGCATTGACCAAAACAGAGATTAAGGCACTGCTGGAAAATTGCCGTCCAGAATGGAGGCTCTTGTATGAGGTGGCTATTTTCTCCGGCTTGCGGGCAAAAGAACTCCGCTCCCTGAAAGTGTGCCATTTAGATTTGACAGGTGGAGGGCTTCATTTAGACGCTTCCTGGACTAAAAACCGGCGTCCCGGTTTTCAACCGCTCCCGTCTGGTTTGCTCAAACGGCTGGCAGAATCAGTTCAGGGTTTGCCTCCGGACGCGCCTTTGCTAAAAGTCCCGCGCTGGCCAGCCATTGTTTTACGGGCGGACTTGGCGCGTGCTGGCATCCCGGAAAAAGCACCAGGCGGTAAAATAGATTTTCATTCCTTGCGGACTACTTATGTCAATCTAGTTCTTGAAACCGGAGCAAGCATTAAAGAGGCTATGGACTTGGCTCGGCATCTTAGCCCGGCAATGACCTTGAATGTTTATGGCAGGTCCCGATGGGACCGGAAAGCTGAGATAACGGAGCAGATCGGGGCTATAATTCCCGCAACTGAATACACAACCGGAGCACAACCGGAAATCGCAGTGCTGAAAAATGCAATGAATTCAGGCGATTATAAAGTGTCCCCAGCGGGATTTGAACCCGCGTTGCCGGATTGAAAGCCCGGTGTCCTAGACCTGGCTAGACGATGGGGACTTTCTGATTTGCTCAGCGATTAGATTATAAAAAAATCTCCCGGATTGTCAAACCCGCTCTTTATCAGCCTATTATCCTATCAGCCTTTCATCCTTTTCTTGACCAACCTGAGGAGAGAGATTATAATTAAAAATATGAATAAAAAGCAAAAAATTATTCGTAGCTCGGTTATGGTTCTATGGCTGGTCGTTCTGGCTCTGGCAGTTCTAAGCGCGGAGTGTCAGCAGAAAGTAACTATCGCCCCTGACCAGGTGGAGTCTGAATTAACTAGGGCGCGCGGGATTCTGGAACAGATGAAGAGCTATGACATTCCTGAAAAGACTCAGGAGTATTACTGGAACATTCTTCGCCAGGCAGAAACCGCGAAGAAGCAGGGCAATTTTGAGTCCGCGATGAATCTGGCAAAACAAGCCGGGGATCAGGGGGCTGAGTTCGTGCGGGTCTGGAGGGAGCAACAGGAGAAATACGAGGCGTTGATGAAATACAATCCTCCAGAGACGATGACATATCATTATCGGAATCTGATGAGCCAGGCAAAAACCGCTGGAGAACAGGGCAGGGTGGATATCGCAAAGGACCTTGCAAGGCAGGCTGGTGAGCAGGCATCAATGTCCTTGCAGGTATTGCTGGAACAGCTCAACAAGACGCGTGAAAAGCTGGATCAGATTAGAGAGGAGTTGGAGACGCTTTATCCTGTGAACTATCCTTTGATCAAGCGCTACTGGCAGGCGGAGGAGCTTTATCAGAAGAAGGATTTTCAGAACCTGCCCGGAATTACTGACCAGCTTTTGAAGGATATTCAGGTGGCGAAAAATTTGAGCATCATTGCGGATAAGACCATCCGGGTGAACGCGCCACAGGAATACACCAAGCAATGGGGAGATGTCAGGGTTTATCAGGAGATTACTCCAGAGGGTAAGCTGAAGACCGTGATTGACACGGTTCCGAACGGAATGCGCGTGAAGTTCATCCGGGTAAGATTGTTTTCGCCGGATTTGAATTTCTATTATGTTGAGGTTCCTGCCACTGGCAAGCAGGGATGGATCGCTGAGAAGTATCTTGATGTGGGAGGGGCTGGCTATTGAACCATCCGGGCAAAAAAAAACTTGCAGATACGGTAGAGAGATCCGACGAGGAGTTGGTCGCGTTTTTTCAGCAGGGAGATAAAAGCGTTGTTGACCAGCTTTTGCAGAGATATTATTCACGCGTGTATAGGCTGGCGTTCGGCATCCTCCGAAATCCCCAGGACGCTGAAGAGGTTATTCAGGAGGTTTTCTTAAAGATATTTCAAAAACTGGGCTCGTTTAAAGGCGAATCTACTTTTTCATCCTGGCTCTATCGCGTTGCGGTTAACACTACATTTATGAAAATTAGGGAGAGGCGAGGCGCGGATGTGCTTCCAATTGAGTCTGTTGAGCAATTGATTGACGAGGAGCTTGGCAAATCCGGAGGCTCTGAGTGGGCGCGGAAACCTGACGATGAGCTTTTGAGTGAGGAGGCAATTAAGAAAATTACGGAGGCGATGGAGGAACTGCCGGAGGAATTCAATATGGTGGTTACGCTCAGGGATATTGAGGGCTTGAGCACGGAGGAGGTGGGAAAGCTGTTGGGGTTGACTCCTGCCGCGGTCAAGAGCAGGTTGCATCGGGCAAGGCTTTTTCTGCGAAAGAGGCTGGATGATTTTTACCAACAACTTTTTGAAGGAGACTGAAAATGCCGGAGGTAGCCGGGGTTAGTTGCAAAGAGCTATCTGAAAAGCTGGTTGATTTTGTTGATGGCACACTTTCTCCAGAGGAGAACTCTGCTTTCAGGGAACATCTTGACAGATGCGAGGTTTGCGAGCAGTTGGTGATGAGCTATCTGAAGACTATTTTTATTTTGAAGCAATTGCATAAAATAGAACCGCCAGCTGACCTGGTAAAGCGATTACGGGACTATCTTGCGATGCAGTTGAAAATATAAGGATGAGCCAGCAGGATAAAATAATTGAGTTGAAGAAGCTGATTGAGATGAAGCTCAGCCAGGAGAGGCTTGACCAGGACCGCTTGCCAGAGCTTGCGATTGAGGAAATTCCGTTCTGGGTGGTTGATGTAGAGACCACTGGCGCGTATGCGTCCCAGCATCGGATCATAGAGATAGCGGCTCTTAAGGTTTGCGGTGGGGAGCTTCAGCGTGAGATTCATACCTTGGTCAACCCAGGATGCGAGATTCCGTTCTGGATTCAAAGGCTGACCGGGATATCTAACCAGATGGTCTCAGCCGCGCCTTTTTCAGAGGAAGTTTTTCCCTGGCTGTTCTCACATCTGAAAAACGGGGTGTTTGTGGCGCATTCCGCGAGCTTTGACCGCGCATTTGTGGACTGGGAAGCTAAACGGCTGGGATTAAAACCTCTTTTGATACCTAATCTTTGCACGGTGCGCTTGAGCCGGAGATTGGTCTTTGATTTAAGGAGTCATTCGCTGGATCAGCTTGCCTGGTATTTCGGATTGGAGTTTGGCTGGGAAGCTGGTCCAATGAACAGGCATCGCGCTCTTGGAGACGCTCTGGTCTGCGCCCGTATACTGGTCTCGCTATTAGAATTATGCAAGAAGATCGGTGTGCGCACTTTTGGAGAGCTTAAGCAGTTGGAGTCTATGCCGGTCAAGAAAGCCAGACGCTTATGGAGAGCATAGCTCGTTCTGGGATAATCACTTTCTTGAGTGACTTCGGTCTGGATGACGCTTATGTTGGAATAGTCAAAGGCGTTATCCTGAGCGTGTTCCCTCGCGCAATCATTATTGACATCACTCACAACATCAAGCCGCAGAGTATCTCAGAGGCAAGCTATCTGCTTTTTACATCAGCTCCATATTTCCCCCCCGGAACCGTGCATCTGGCAGTGGTAGACCCCGGGGTGGGAACATCCCGCAGGCCAATCCTGGTTCAGACAAGAGAGCAATTCCTGGTGGGACCGGACAATGGATTGTTCACGGATTTTATCAATGATGACGCTAAAATTTTTCACCTCAACCGGCCGGAATTCTTCTTAAACCATATCAGCCAGACTTTCCACGCCAGAGATATTTTCGCTCCAGTCTCTGCGCATCTTGCCAGCGGAGTGTCCCCGGAAAAGATGGGCGAGCCGATAAGCAATCCCTGTCTTCTTAACAGACCCAAGCCTGAAATTAAACCAGATAGGATTATCGGACAGGTCATCCATATTGACAGGTTTGGAGACCTGATCACCAACATCCCGCAGAAGCTTGTCCCGGAAAACGCCATCATCAGGATTATGGGAAAGGAAATATCAGGCTTATCAAAGAATTATTGCGGACCAGCTGGGACATTACTTGCTCTGATCGGAAGCTCAGGCTTATTGGAGATTTCCATTGCAAGCGATTCAGCCTCGCTCCGATTAAAAGCTGGAGTTGGACAGCCGGTAGAAGTAATTTTCGCGCAAAGCTGAGCTAGGCTCCCATAACCTTCTGTTTGAAAAAGTTCTTCAGCTTTTGATACGCGCCCTTGCCCAGCCACTCATCAGCAACATTCAAAATTTTCTCCATCGCCACAAATAAATTCTCCTCTGATGGCCAATGCTTTAAGAGCACCTCTCTGTCAACTGACCCGAGCAGATTCCTGATAGTCCAGACCGCAAGCACAAGGTCATCTGCAAACCCGACCGGTCCCAAAAGCGCCTCTGGCACGATGTCCAGTGGAAAGATGTAATAAAGGATAACCACGCCTGTTCTCGCCTTTGCCTTCAGAGGCACATTCCCATCAAACATCAGCTTGACAAGAAGATAAAAAAAATCAGGCGCTAGAAGAAGATACTCAAGATACTCATAGGCTTTGCCCTTGGTCTTTGCCCAGTTATGAAGCTGTGCCCTCAGTTGCCGATAAAAATCTATATGCGCCACATCTCCGATCTCATCTTTTTTCATTTTTCACTCCTTATCCTTGACCGCGGATGCCTGAGATCATATTCCCTCTGAATACGCTTTCGGTCAAGATGCGTGTAGATTTCAGTAGTGCCAATGTCAGAATGACCGAGCATAAGCTGAACCGCGCGGAGATTTGCCCCGCCTTCAAGAAGATGCGTGGCAAAGCAATGCCTGAGCGTGTGCGGAGAAACCTTGCTTTTGATCCCGGCTTTGAGCGCAGTCTTCTTGATCAGCTTGAAAATAGAGACCCGGCTCAATGCCTTGCCATCACGGCTTAAAAACAAATACGGGCTGTTCCGGTTCCTGTCAAAGAACGGACGGCTCTGTTTTAAGTATTTCCTAACTGCGGAAATCGCGCTCTCTCCAATTGGAACCAGCCTCTCTTTTTTGCCCTTGCCAAACGCGGTGATATACCCAGCATCAAGATGAATCTGGTCCAGTCTTAACCCTGTCAACTCGCTTACTCTTAAACCGCACGCATAAAGCACCTCCAGAATCGCCTGGTCTCTTATGCCACGAACCGAATTATCCTCTGCCGCCTTTAACATTTTCTCAACCTCATCCTTGCTCAAGACCCGAGGAAGGCGTTTCGCTAATTTTGGAAACTCAATCAGCTCAGACGGGTCCTTTTGCAATAATTCTTCCTCAAGCATAAACCGAAAAAAGCTCCGTAAAACCGCTAGATTATGCTTGATAGACCTTGCGCCCAAGCCAGATTGAATCAGCTCCGAGAGATAGTTCTGAATATCTCTCTGCTTAACTTCAGACCATTTTTTTTCCGCAAACCATTCCCGAAACCGTCTAAGCTCGTGAAAGTAGGACTTAATCGTATTCTCGCTCATCCCCTCTTCAACCCGAAGATGCTCTAGGAATCGCTTAATTAAATCCATCACTACTTATTGTAGACCATAATCTCGGCAGACAAAATCAGGGAATTCGGAATTGGGATTTAGGAATTTGGAATGACGAATTCCTACTTACTCAGTCCGTTTCCTCAATGCCTTCAAATCCGGGATAACCAGCCAGCGCATTTTGGTCTGAAGCAATTTTTTCTTGCGCAAGTCAGATAGCGCAAGGCTAACGGTTTCTCTGCTCGCGGCAATATACTCCGAGAGCTCCTGATGCGTGATCTTAAGGGAAATGAGCGTTCCTCTCTGGTCCTTCTTGCCAAATTTCTTTGCCAGAGAAAGGAGCGCGTTTGCAAGACGCTGGTTCACATCCTGAAAAACCATTGCTTCTAAACGCTCCTGATAATAGCTCAGCCAGCGAGAAACCATCTCCAGCCAGGCGAGCAAGAACTTGGAATTGGACTCAAAAATTTTATTCAGGAGCTTGTGGCTGATCTTCAATACCTTTGCCTCTCCAAGAGGACGCGCTTCAGAAGAGTGAGAGCTGTTGCTGGAAAAAGATTCCTCTATAATTATCTCCCCGGGTCCGAAAATCTCCATAATCAATTTTCCCTTTCCAGGATTATTCCTGGTCAGTTTGACTCCGCCAGAAAGCACAAGATATAACGCGTCTCTAGGAGAGCCTGGCTGAAAAAGCGTCCCGCTATTTGCTAAATCTAGCTCGCTTGCATCCTCGGCAATTTGCTCCAGCTCTTTTTTAGACAGAACTGAAAAAGGAAAACTATTGCTCAATTGCTCCAGAATATCCTTCATTGGTCTCCCTCAATTCCCCTTGCGTTTTATCCTTTAAACCCAAGCCTTTTGCAGGCTGGCTAAAAAATAAACAATTTTTTGAATCAAGTCAAATCGCGAGTCCGGAAAAAACTCCTTTTCCGCTTTTTCCTCATCCTCAGCGAGTCTTGCGCAAAAAGCCTGGGTTTATTTATGATATAAGACCTGGTCAAAAAGAACCCCGTCTTTGTCATAAGCCGAAATTTCAAAATCGTCCGCGCCAACATCCACCAGCAAAAAATGATAGCGCCATTCCTGAATCTTGCTTTCAACCGTCTCTCCTGAATAAAAAATTTCCTGGCTCAGCAAAAACGGATCCGGGTTTTCGCCCTCCATATAAAAAGGCGCGCCTCCGCATCCGCTAACCAGAAAAGGCTTTCCCGAAACATCCAGCCGCTCGTAGAGATGAATATGCCCGCCGAATCCCGCGGACACATCGTAGTTCCGGAACAATGGCGCCAGGTATTGAAGCAATTCCGGTCCCGCGGGATAAAAATGATTATAGCCGGAATAATAGGGAGAATGGCTGAAGATAAAAGTGAAATTCCGCGCCGGATCCGCATAGGCTTTGGAGAGCGCGCTCTGAAGCCAGAGATAAGCCGGTGAATCAGGCGTCATCTGCTGACTGCTGTCCACAAAAATGAAATAGCTCCCTTGATAGGAAAAATAGTAGCAAAGCTCATTCAACGCAGGCTCCGAGCTGTTGCGAGGAAGCGCGAAATACTCTTTATACCATAGCTCGGATTCGTGGTTGCCGTGAAGCGGGAAGATCGGAACAAAGGAAGCCAGGGGCTGTTCAATCCGGAAAAAATTGCGTCTCATCTCGGTCTCAAAATTGTCCCCGAAATCCCCCAGATGAATATAGAAGTCAATGTCAAACTGAGTCATCCGGTTGATCAGGTCTTGGTGAGCTTGATCGTTGGTCCGGGTGTCCCCGATCACGGCAAAGCGAAAGCTTGCTGGCTTTTCCGCCAAAGTCCGGAACTGATAAACCGGGCTCGGATTTTTGCAAGAGCGAATCTGATAATCGTAAATCCGACCCGGCTTAAGGCCGCGCAAGATAACCTGGTGCCGGAACAGATTGAACCGAGGCGGCTTTAAAGGATCGGATAGACCCGCATCCTGATAACGCTCAGTTGAGCCCTCTATGGATTTTTCCAGACGAGAGCCCCGGGCTCCATAATAAACCACGGAATCCGATTCCTGGTCAGTCTCCCAGAGAACCGTCACCGAATCGGTCTTAACATTGTTCAGATATGGCTGAATGGTGATTTTGGCGTGGGAATTTCTCGGAACTGGAAGCTCGGCTTGAACATTGGCTTTAATCTCAACCGGATGGTCCAGCTTACCCAGGTCAAACGCCAAGCACCAGAGCCAACTGCTGGGCGAGCCGGAATTAAAAATCCGGGCGCGGTCCACTGCGTAAAAATCTCCGTAGTCATAATAGGGCAAACCTTTTTGAATAAAGCCGCTGATCAGATAAATCACTTCCGTTCCCCCGGTCAGCATAATTACATCGCGCGGCTTGACTGAATCCGATCCCAGGTCCGTAATCTGAACCTTGATATTCACCAAGTCCTTTTTCAAGCCGGTCCCCTCCAGTTTCAAAAAAATAAAAACCACGCCCTCCGCGAACAAATAACCTTCCGGACTCCCCTGAAACGGCTCCAGAGCCGCGCTCAGCTCTCCGACTCTTTCCGACCCGGGTCCGGCTTGACTTTTCAAGGAAACCGTCTGAGACAACGGATTAATTTGAAAAGTCAGTTTCAGAAGCGAGCCTAACCCGGGCTTAGGAGGAACCGGATTTTCTTGCTCATCCGAATGGCTTGGTTGCAGGCAGGAAAGGCTCAAAGCCAAAATCAAAATCCCGATAATTTTCCGCAAATGCTTCAATTTCCCTCGCTCCTTGTTATTGTAGCCTATTCCTCCGGTTTCTAAAAGAGAGGAACTCTTGCTACAATAAAAAAGATGGAGCATAATCCGGGAAAAAACTTATGCCTGAAAAATATCCGCAAAAATATCAGCCCGGACTCAAGGATTCCCCGCGCTACTTAAAGGGCGTGGGTCCTAGGCTGAGCGAGTATCTTGCGCAAAAAGGAATTCTGACAATTGAGGATTTGATATTTTATCTGCCATACCGATACGAGGACCGGAGAAACCTGATTCCTATCTCAAGACTCAAGCCTGGGGAAAAAGCAATGACGAGCGGGAAAGTGGTTGCAAGCGGTTTTTCAGGAAAAAGGGGACGCCAGACATTTCGCGCAATCATTGATGATGGCACAGGAACTCTCACTTTGAAGTGGTTTAACATGCCCGGAAAATATCTGATTGACAGAATTCAAAAAGGAAGAGTAGTGGTCGCAAGTCAAACCGTGCGCGTTTTTGAAAGCGAGCTGGAGATGCATCATCCAGAGCTGGAGATTCTGGAGGATGGAGAGGAACTGGATTCCTTGAGTTTTGGTCGCATCGTGCCTGTATATTCTTTGCCTGAGGGCTTTTCGCAGAAAACATTGCGCAATCTTATGGCGCAGGCTCTGGCGCTTAATCTTGAGCAAATTCAGGATTTGATTCCAGAGGAGCTATTGAAAAAAAGGAATTTTCCATCTATCAAAACTGCGCTTAAAAATCTTCATTTTCCGCCCCTGGATGCGCGTATAGAAGAATTAAACGAGCATCGCTCTCTTGAACATCGCTCTCTTTATTACCAGGAGTTTTTTGTTCTGGAGCTTGCGCTTGCGTTGAGCAGGCAGGGCTTGGTTGAAACTCCAGCGTATCCTGCTGGCGCTGGAGGAAGAATGATTCAATCTCTGAAAGAGAATCTGGGCTTTAAGCTCACTGAAGCGCAAGAGCGAGAGATCAGAGAGATAGAGGATGACCTTTGCCGGAGCAAGCCAATGCACAGGCTTCTTCAGGGTGATGTTGGCTCCGGGAAAACCATTGTTGCGCTTTTTGCCGCGTTGCGGGTGATTGCCTCTGGTCTGCAGGTAGCAATTATGGCTCCTAGCGAGGTCCTTGCGGAACAGCACTGGCTCAATCTTCATCGCTCTCTTGAGAGGCTAAACCTGTCTTGCTCTTTGCTCACTTCTGCTGTGCGCGGGGAGCAGAGGGAAAAAATTTTGCAAAAAGCAAGAACCGGTGAGCTTTCACTGCTAGTTGGAACACAGGCGTTGCTCCAGGAAAAAGTGGAATTCAATCGGCTCGGACTTGTAATTATTGATGAACAACACAGGTTCGGAGTCCAGGAAAGGCTTCGGCTCAAATCCAAAGGCAGGAACCGGACGCCTCATATCCTGGTGATGACAGCAACGCCTATACCCAGGTCTCTTGCAATGACCGCTTTTGGAGACCTTGACATTTCTATCCTGGATCAGATGCCGCCTGGAAGAAAACCTGTTGAGACAAAATTGCTTTTTGCGAATGAGGAAAAAATTGCATGGCAGGAGATTAAAAAAAGGGTATTAGCCGGGGAGCAGTGTTTTATTGTTTATCCGCTGGTAGAGGGGTCTGAGAAGCTGGAAGTTCTGGACGCGACCAGAAAATATCAAGAGCTGTCTGCAACGATTTTTCCGGAATTCAGGGTGGGGCTTTTGCACGGCAGACTGAAGCCAGAGGAAAAGGAAGCTGTGATGGAAAAATTCCGGGCTAGAGATATTCAAATTATGGTCGCAACCACTGTGATTGAAGTTGGGATAGATGTTCCGAACGCAAGCGTGATGGTGATTGAGAATGCGGAGCGGTTTGGATTATCCCAGCTTCATCAGCTTCGTGGAAGAGTTGCGCGTTCATTAAAACCAGCTATTTGTTTTTTAATCGCTCATCCTCCACTTACTGAAACAGCAACCGAACGGCTCAAGGTGATGACAGAAACTACAGACGGGTTCAAAATCTCAGAAACCGACCTTCGCTTACGCGGTCCTGGAGAATTTTTCGGAACCGCTCAATCCGGTCTGCCTCCGTTCCGGTTCGCGGACCTGATCCGGGACATTAAAGAGCTATCTCTGGCGAGAGCTGACGCTTTTCAATTCGCTGATTCCAAAGACCTGAGTCAAACTCAATTTACTCTGCTAAGGAAAGAACTCCAAGCGAAATACGGTAAACTCCTCCCCCTTGCCAGGGCTGGCTAGCCAAATAGAGTGTCACTCGCCAGGATGAATGCAAGTGTTTTCCGGATGAGGCTTGTCTGAGCGTCTAATAATTTTGCAACATCGGTAGTAGCTTTTGCAGGGGCTATATTGATGATGCCCGGATTTCTAATTTTGGTCGTTCATAGCTCAACCCAGTATTTCAAGGCATAATATGTGATCCATCCGACATCTTTTTTTTGCGCTTCAACCTGGGAAATGGATTTGATGAACAGATCATTCGGGATTCTCTGCTCCGCGAGCTTGATTTTGATTTCGCCGATGATTTCCCGGCGCTGGCGCGGGTCCATTTCCCTGTCCACCACGACCAGGAAATCCCAATCGCTATCCGGCTTAAAATCCCCCCTTGCCCGGGAGCCGAACAGGATGATTTTTTCCAGATGAATTCCGCGCTTTTCCAGTTCCGCTTTGATAATTTTGACTGCCAAATCTTTCATTAGTATCTTAGTTCCTGGATATAATTTTGGCATCATTTGAACTTTTTATCAACCGGAGTCAAAACCCACATCACTTTGAGACATCTTTTCTTCTTGCTTTCTCTGGATATTCGGAGTGAAGAATTATGAGGCAAGCTCTAGTCACTCGGCTGTGAAACCATAATTATTTTCCAATTCCTTTCCCTGCCAGGAGAGTTTGAGTTGGAGTTGATATTTGCCCTGCGAGCGGAGCTGGACAGATGGATTGGCAATGGCAAGCGCAGGCGAGTCTGGGTCAAGAATTACCTGGAATTCTTGATGATACAGGAGTTCCTGCACAGGGGAAACAACTTTTGCGGAGAGCCTTGCTTCAATTTTCTGATTTAAATCGTTCACGGCAAAAATCGGGAGCGAGAGGTTTTTGTTCAGAGGATAATTCTGAAAATTGAGCAGGGCAAATGCGTAAACCGGGCTGAAGGCTTTTTTCAGTTCATAATAAGAGCTTTTTGGAACACGCCAGTAGTCCAGCACAGACCAGCTGATTGCAGGATTGGGGTCGTTGAAGTCAAAGCTGAGAGCACCGCCATTTGGACGATACTTCAAATATCTAAGACGGTCAATGTAATACCGGTTGACAAAGCTCTGATAGTCCTGTGTGGCTTGAATATAACTTTTCAGGTCTGGGCAATTTTTAGCCGGAATAAATTTACGCAAATAAGGGGGCTGGGCAAGATATTTCTTTTCCAGTTCCTCCCAGTCCAATTTCTCCAGATTATCTGCCATAAATTTAATAGCGCTTTCATAATTTGGAAATGACTGGGTTCCAAATTCATCCACCAGCTTTAAGCGATGCGGTTTTTTCCTGACAAGGAAATTCAACCAGTGGAGTGGTCCAAAATACCAGCCGAAATACAAATGAGCTGTTCCAGCATCCTTACGGAACAAGCCTCGCTCTCCTGCAGAAGGAATAACCGCTCTGGAAGGGTCTATAAAATTTGCTCTTTTCGCAAGCAGTTTATCCATCACCTCTCTGCTCCAGCTATAAACCAGAGATGAGCTTGCAAGCCGTAAAATATCCAGCGTATTCGGTCGTTTTCTTGTGTCATACATATTGATCGGCTCATTGTGCATACACCAGATAACAATTGATGGATGATTGTAAAAATGCCTTAGCATCTGCTCGGATTGAAAAAGAGCTTCAGGAAGAACATCTCTCGCATATTGCCATTGCATAGCAAAATCCTGCCAGAGCATAATTCCAGCTTTGCTTGCTTCTTCATAAAATTCTGGCTTTTCCAGATGAGCGTGCACGCGCAGGATATTCAGGTTTGCGTCCTTTGCCATCTGCAAATCCTTTTGATAGCGCTCCCTTGTCATCTTCCGGATTTGATAATCAGAAGGAGCATAATTAGAGCCTTTTAGCCAGACACGCCTGCCATTAAGATACGCTATATAATCACGCAACTGAAATGTTCTCACCCCGAATAGCGTTTCATAGCTATCACTGATTTCAGTTTCTCCCTTTGTCTTTAGCTCCAGCTTTAACCTGTATAAATTCTGCTCCCCCTGGTCCCAGCTCCACCATAGCCTGTAATCCTTGAGAGCAACCCAGTATTGATATTCATTCCTGCCCGCACTTTTGTAAATAGTCCAGTGCTTTTCCAGACTCGCGGCGTTATGATTTTCCGGAACCAGACTGAGCCTTAATCCCAGCTCCTCTGCTTGAATTGAGTCAATACTCACTCGCGCCGAGATATGCGCTGAATCTTTATCAAAATAAACAGTATGAAACATCGGATTGAAAATCACAGATGGACCGCTTGAAAGAATTTCTACACTCTGCCATATTCCTCCGGGATTCCAGTCCTTGAATAAACAATCCCAGTGATGCCATACCCCAAGTATTTGTTTTTTCCTCCTTTTATCCTCTTCCTCAAAACAAAACACCTCAAGGATAAGCTCGTTTTTGCCTGACTTAAGCGAGTCCGTGAGCTCAAAGCAAGCTGGAATAAAATATCCCTGATTCACCCCGACCCTGTGTCCATTCAGATTCGCAGAGCACCAGTAAAAAACGCCATTCAGCTTGAGCCAGTACCTTTGATTCTTTTCAGGCTGGAATGAAAAATTTTTCCGATAAACCATTCTTCCAGAATAGTTCCTGAATTCTGAAAGCTCCTGCCAGTGAGCGGGAATCCCCTGGATGACCCATTTCCCCTGCTCATAATTCCCGTCAAATTTTTCAACCGGCTTGAGTTCCCATTCGCCGGAGAGGTCCATCTCCTGCTTCATTAGTTTCCCTCAGGGGACAATGGAATGAATTTCACAGAGTCTCCCTTGCTGATGCCGTGATTATCAGAAAAGCCTGCATTAACCTCCAGCACATACCTGCTTGGCTCAGAAATTCCAAGCGGGTCTGTGCTTTCCGGAATAGTGTTTTTGATGATGCCCTTTATCTTCATATCCTCGCCAATGAAAATCATATCCAGAGAGAGCAATGTGTTCTTCATCCAGAATTTGTGATGACCAGAATAAGGCATTATAAAAAGCATCCCCTCATTCTCTCCAAGCTCCTTTCTGTACATCAATCCCCGCTCTCGTTGCTCCTCGGTCTTTGCAATCTCCGCGTCTACTTCAGCCTTGAAAACTGATTTGCCATCGCTTGGATTGAAAATAAGAACCAGAGCGCGTTCTCCAAGCTCCATCTCGCTCTTCTCATTCTCCGAGCACTTGGCGCAGAAAAGTGTTAGCGCCATAATCACTAAAATTGCGCTTCCAGCAAACCTAACTGACACGGCTTTCAAGCCATTCAAGCAGAAACTGGTATACAATGTCCTTTTCAATCTCATTGAACATCTCGTGATAAAATCCATCCCAGTATTTAAGGGTTTTGTCCTGGCTGGACACCTTCTCAAAAAATTCTCTGGCGCCCTCCGGGTCAACCAGCCTGTCATCCCCTGATTGCATCACAAGAATAGGAATTTTTATCTCAGATGCCCTGCTCTGCGCCTGCTCAATTGCAGAAACAAAACTCGTGAACCATCTTGCGCTAACACGGTCGTGAACCAGAGGGTCATCAATATATTTCTTAACAACATCCTGGTCATGGCTTATAAAGTTAGGGTCAAGCTCATTGCTCATTGTTATTCCAGGAAGGACTTTTGAAAAGAACCTTCCAAGCGCGAGCTTAACCGGATTTGCCTCAATTTTTACCTTGAGCGCAGAGCTAGAAAGGATTAAGCCAGAAAAATCCGCAGGATATTTCAGCACATAATGCACAGCGATCAATCCTCCCAGGCTATGGCCTAAAAGGAAGCTCTTTTTAGCTGGAAACCTCTCAACTACAGAATCACGAAAAACCTTATAGTCATCAAGATACTGCTCAAATCTCAGGATATGACCGCGTTTCCCTTCACTTCTGCCATGTCCCCGATGGTCTGAGCCAAAAACCGCATAGCCCCTGGATTCTAAAAAAGCAGATAAATGTTCATACCTTCCTATATGCTCGCCAAGCCCGTGAGAAATGAGAACCAGCGCCCTTATCTCTCCAGATGGCTTGAAGCCCTGCCAAAAAATTCTAGCGCCATCTTTGCTGGAAACAAATCCGGTTTCCTGCATAGTCATCCACCTGCCATAGGCATCAATAGCGCAATCTCATCCCCATCCTTGACCTGACTGTTCAGCGCCTCTTTCAATTCCATCTGCTCACCATTTATCAGGATAACCGGCGGGCTAGGAAGTTTGAGAAATCTCTTGAAATAGTTCTGCCCTTTTGTCTGTGTCCTGTCCAGATGCTCAAATAGCTCCTTGACCCGAATCCCGTCCTTTACCTCTTCGTCAAAAACACGGTTTAGCATCTTCCGGTCAATCATACCAGCAATTTTTATTCTAACCTTTGCCATAAGGCTCTCTCTTTCTGCTTTTGCGAGCTTGCTCGCTATTATGCTATGTGCATAAACTTAACTCGCAATCATCCATAAAAGTCTTTAATCACCTCGTTCAAGCCAAGTTTTTCCAGCACTTCCTTCCTGGGCTTGCCGGTTTCCGGGTCCCAACCGAATGCTTCATAAAACAGCCTCTGAGCCTCTTCTGACCTTAATGTGACACCCTTATGCGGACCATATTCCAGAGGAGGCTCTCCTCTTGCCCTGCCGGTCATTTTGAAGTCTTTAGGCTTAATCCCTTCCCGGACATTGAAGCTATGCCTTAAGGTTTCTATCCTCTCTGCAACCACCAGATAGTCCTCTGGGGTCTTGTTCCAGCCAGTTGCCGCATTGAGCCATTCAAAAATAGGCGTCTTGGGACCGCATCCCATTCCAAATAGACACATCCCCACTCCGTTAATTATCTGCATCATCTTGGAATTCAAAACCTGATTCTTCATTCTAACCTTTGGGTCCAGCCGGTCCTTTTTACTGCTAACCATCTTGAGCGGTTCAGCATCTTTGAAAAATCTGTCAATGCCCATCAACTCCTGCCAGGTATAAGACGCTATAGTATGCCTTCCCGGCGTAGGCTCGCATTCATACGCAATGCCATATCCGGGGTCAAACTTCGGGTCGTGCATTGCAAGCTCCTGACCACCAGCATGAATAGCCCATTGCTCAGAGCCTTTGCCTATACGCTCAGAAGCCCGCTTTACCCCATCTGCCAGAACATCTCCAATACCATCCCGGTTAATGATCTTCTCCAATAGCTTTAACATCGCCTCTCCGTTCCCCCATTTCAACTCCAATCCACCAGTGTCCTCTTTTGTCAGAACTCCTCGCTCATAGCATTCAATCGCAAACGCTATAACTCCTCCAACTGATATGCTGTCAATCCCTCCACGATTAATCATGTCATTCATCTTCATCAGCAGATAAACATCATCAGTCAGACACAGACTCCCGAGCGCGCATAATGTCTCATACTCAGGCTTATGAGATTCAGAAAGCGGATAAGGACCCTCTTTGACCTCCATTATGCCTCCGCACCGGACCGGACACGAATAACAGCCATACTTCTTAACCTCGTATTTCAGCAAAGCGTCATCGCTTATCTTACTGCTACGGTCAAGCGGAAAGTCCTTGAACCCGGCTCCTGCCCAGTTCTTAACAGGGCTGTCTCCGTTCTCAGCGCTCATCCCGGTAATACCCATAGTCCCATATTTCTTGAGAATAAGCCTCCAGAGGTCTCCAGGCTGGCGCATCATGGTGGAACCGGTTCTAGTCATTTTACCGACTATACGGAATAGCCGATTACCCATTAAATTCATCATAAAATCTGCCCGGTCCAGAGACTTGTTGAACTTCCTGGTGATGTCCTTGACCTGGTCAGGATTGTTCGGCTCTATTTTGGCTTTGCCACGAACCGCTATCGCCTTCAGCTTTTTGGAACCCATAACCGCTCCCAATCCGGAACGCGCCGCATATCTGCCCTTGTCATTGCTTATGCCAGCTATCAGGCTTAGCTTTTCCCCTGCTGGTCCTATACACGCAATTTTGAATTGTGCCTTCTCATCTCCAAGCTCCCTCCGGATCAAATCCTCTGTCTCATAGCAATCCTTTCCCCATATATTGCTCGCATCTTTTAACTCAGCCTTCTGGTCATCAACAACAAGATAAACAGGCTTATCACTCTTGCCAGTGATGAAAATTCCGTCCACACCTGCCTTCTTGATCGCTGGAGAAAGGTCCCCTCCGCAATTGGCGTCTCCCCAGCCACGAGTAAGCGGACTCTTCGCGCATACCATCCACCGACCTGTAAAAACCGAGCCAGTCCCAGTAAGCAGTCCGCTCATAAACGCAATGATATTGTCCGGTCCAAGAGGGTCTGCTCCAGGGGGGATGCGCTCATAAAGTATCTTTGCCGCAAGACCATATCCGGAAAGAAACTTCTCATAAACCTCATCCGGGATATTCTCATAGCTGATCTTCTTACTGCTGAGATCAACCCACATAATCCTTCCCATATAACCCCTTCCCATAACTATTCCTCCTTCTTTCTTGGAAAAATCAGATCGCTTTCCCTATTCATAAGCCCCGGCACTGGAAACTGCTCCGGAGCATTGACCTTTAACTTCATCTCCTGTCTCATCCGCTTAAGCGCAAATCTCGGCTCAAATATGGCTACTGAAATAAGAGAGCCTATCATTGACATTATAGCAAAAACTAAGAGGAAAAAAAACATCCCTATACTCAGAAGCAAGCCCGGATGACTAATCCATTGCATAGCCTGCTCAATCACTTCCTGAATCTCCGGAGGAATCTCACTGCCAGAGCTATGGAACGCTTCTGTCATTGTGGCATTCCAGTCCCCTGCTCCCATATAAAAACTCATAGCGCTCATCAGACTGAAGAGCATCCCGCCAATCAATCCGCTGAATAAACCCACAAGCGCGCCTTCTCCCATCTGAACAGGCTTCTTTGCAGACCGACATAAAATCCAGCCTGAAAGCAATCCTCCAAGCCATTGCCATAAACAACAGCAATTCCCTAAATTAAATCCTGGAATGGAACTCAATGCGCCCATTAAAAGACCAGCGATTAAAAATGATTTTAGATAATGCTCGCGATTTTCCATCAATTTACCCCAGACGCACACGCGCTATTCTTGCCGCGGACACCCCTGTCCGCAGACAATTTAATTAAATCCTCAACACCCATTCCCAACAGCCATCCTGCCATAAATCCAAATCCCGTCCCGAATAAAAATCTCAGCCAGCCCGGACTATTGATGACTCCAAGCGAATTGAGCAAGCCATCAATCACGATCAGCAACAGCGGAATCAGGATTATATTTCTTAATGTCCGTGATACTTTAGTCCCTTTCTCTGCCTTCAATGAGAAAAAGACTTTAGCAATTACTCCATAAAAAAGCGTTCCTGCAAAAATGCCCAGATAAATCCCCAGGCATCTTGCGCACACACAAAGCTGAACCCCTGAAATATGAAAACTTCGCTCAGGAAGCTGATGACAGAAAGGCGCAAATAAAAAGTAGGCAAGATGAGCAAGTGCCGGGATTCCCAGCCAGAATGCAATCACAGGTAGATAAATAAGAAGAATCAGCGCTCCTGTCAAAGCCTGCAATAAAAGCAAAAACATATCCAGCTTTTTCTCCATTGCCTAAAAGCTAACTTAAAATCCTTTTCCGGTCAAACCCAAGTGCCTTGTTCATAGCTTGCATTGTGTAATCCCGGTTAAATGTTAGAATGCTTACAGGTGAACACTAAAAACAAGAATTAAAAAAAGGAAAAAGAAGATGAGCTTTTTCATTCAAGAATTGAGACCTTCTCCGTTTGAGATGGAGCCCTGGCAGAATCCAATTCCCGCGAGAAAGGAAAGGGTAGGGGAGTTTGAGATTAATTTTATTGAAAAGGGACTTGGGAGCACGCTTATCTTTATTCATGGCTTAGCCGCAAATTTTAATGTCTGGAATTATAGCTTCTTTGAGTTCGCACAAAATTATCACTGCATCGCCCTGGACCTGCCCGGATACGGAAATTCAACCATCCTGAACACTCAATACAGCTTTGACTTGTTCGCAAAATCTATTGTGGGTTTAATGGATAAATTGGGAATTGAAAAAGCTACTATGATCGGAAATTCTATGGGTGGACATACCTCGGCTTATCTCGGAATAAACTATCCAGAGCGTGTGGAAAGATTGGTCTTAGTTGACCCAAGCGGAACTCTGGTTTTCCCGCTTCATCTGCGAATCGCAACCCTATATCCAGAATTAACAGCTTCTCTGGTCTATAAGTTTTTTGTCAAACGCACACTGTCCTCACCTCCAGAGCGCGTCCTCAAAAACCTACAGGAAATCGCTAACCGATTTAAAATCCTTAAAAGATTTTTCTTCCATAATCCAGATTCCTCTCCTGCCAAAGAATTCACAGAATTTATACTTACTCATCTCGCACTTCTCATTTCAAAAGGTCAGATGTATGAATTCCTATGGATGCTAACACGACCCGCGAAAATGATTCATCAGACCAATCTCACAAAACACTTGAACAAAATAAAAAGCCCAACCTTGCTGGTCTGGGGAGATGACGATTGGCAGGTCCCGATTAAGTTCGCCAAGATTTTTCACCAAAATATCCCCGGCTCAAAGTTTGTGCTCATCAAGGATTGCGGTCATTGCCCCATGATAGAAAAACCCAATGAATTTAATACCGCAGTCAAAGAATTTCTGCAAACATCCAATAAAATTTGTTGAAAGTCCAAACCAGAATGGTCCTAACCCTGCACCCAAGGGACTTGTCCCTTGACTAAGGGTCGTAGACCCTTAACCCGTTTTTTAAAAAAGAAGGACACTTGTGTCCCCCTTAACAAGGGACAGAGTCCCTTGATCCGTTCCTTAAAATAGCACTTACCTTCTGAATCATAAATCATTTTTTTTCAAAAATTCTCAAATTTAATGACCGAATTTGACATTG
>Ga0123519_10002221_pt1 | contig 32994 bp, 29 predicted proteins | sample YelNatPaOPRAMG02_FD_87396 | JGI IMG/M metagenome (GOLD analysis project Ga0123519, IMG submission 87396) | Hot spring microbial communities from Yellowstone National Park - Yellowstone National Park OP-RAMG-02 (version 2) | ecosystem: Environmental > Aquatic > Thermal springs > Hot (42-90C) ... | reverse complement strand
TAGGCGAGTGTATCCCTCGGACGACAGTGTTCCGAAGGAATCACGAGAGTCCCTCGGACGACAGTGTTCCGAAGGAATCACGAGAGTCCCTCGGACGACAGCAGCCCCAGGCTACTCTCGTCCAGTGGATACGGCCACCATTGCCATATCAAATCTATAGCCAGGACAGGCCTACTCAGTACCATCGGCTATCTCTATGGTACCTATACCAGTACGGACCTTCACCTACGGCCATTACTCACCATTCATTAATCACTACTCAATAAAAGAGGAGCCTTCACAGTTGACCGAAAGATCGGAAAAGGAAAAAATGCTCGCGGGCGAGCTTTATAACGCCGCAGACCCAGAACTCCATGCTGAGCGAACTGCCGCGCGTGAGCTGGCGCATGTATATAATTCTACTATTTCCGCCGAAGAAAGAGAGGCGATACTTAGAACGCTCCTGGGTGAGGTAGGGGAGGGTCCGTCTATAGCCTCCCCATTCTACTGCGACTACGGTAAGCAGATCTACCTCGGTAATAACGTATATATGAACGTGGGGTGCGTGATACTGGATTGCAACCGGGTAGATATCGGAGACAATGTAATGTTTGGTCCTTACGTGCAGGTGTATACCGCTTACCACCCAATCAGGGCAAGTGAGAGAATAAAAGGGCCGGAGCTCGCAAGTCCGATTAAAATAGGAAATAATGTGTGGATCGGAGGAGGGGCAATAATCCTGCCTGGGGTAACGATTGGAGATAATTCCACGATCGGCGCCGGGTCGGTGGTTACGAAGGATATCCCCGCGAATGTAGTCGCTGTTGGGAATCCGGCATCCGTTATTCGGGAGATCGAGCCTTGATCTACCGCGCAAAGTGGGTCCTCCCAATCTCCGGTGATATCATCGAGAACGGCGAAGTGTGGGTGGAGAATAATAAGATACATGCGGTTGGACGCGATCTTTCGCTCATTCATCCCGACATGGCTGTCCGGGACCTTGGCATCTCAGCTCTTCTGCCGGGATTTGTAAATGCTCACGTCCATCTCGATCCTACGATGCGCCGTAATTCCCGCGACGGTCTTAACCTCTGGGACTGGCTCCGTAACCTGGGTTTTCGACGGGGCATTGTGCCGGATTATGATCTGCTGCTTGCGTCCGCGCGGCTGGGCGCTGCGGAATGTGTGAGATCAGGGATAACTTGCCTTGGTGATTCCACAATCTCAGGGGCTGCCGCTGTGGCAATCAATGAATCAGGGCTCCGCGGAATCGTTTATAAGGAAGTATTCGGGCAGAGCATGGGTGAAAACTGGCCAGAGCGGATGGCGCTGGCGGTGAACGACGTCATGGAGATACAGAAGCGTCTATCCGCGCGCATGAAGATAGGCCTTTCGCCGCACTCAGTGTATACTTCCAACCCTGAAGTATTGAAGTATTGTGCTGACCTGGACATTCCTGTTTCGATCCACCTTGCTGAAACTGAAGCTGAGGCGGTGTATCTTATGAATGGCGCTGGGCCGATCGCCGATGTCAGGCGAGAAGTATACGGGCATGAGCCTATGGTCAGTAGAACAACCCCGGTCCGGCTGCTCGAAGACACTGGGTTGCTTCGCGAAGGAGTTGTCCTCGCTCATTGCGTGCATATTTCAGACGATGAGATAGAAATTCTAGCCGGATCGGGTGCGGGTTTGGTGACATGTCCGAGGTCGAATGCGTATCTCGGAACAGGAGTGGCTCCGCTTGTAAAACTGTTAAAGACCGGCGCAAAGGTTGGAATTGGCACAGATAGCGCCGCGAGCTGTGGAACGTTGGATATCTTCGAAGAAATGCGCTTTACTCTGGGTATACATCGAGCTGTTGAGAAGGATGCGGGCGCTCTATCGGCGAAGAAAGTGTTGGAGCTTGCGACACTGGGCGGAGCGAAAGCGCTGGGTTTGGATAAGTGCACCGGCACGCTTGAGCCCGGAAAACAGGCTGATATGATCGCCGTGGATCTCAGCGAAGCTCTTCCCGGTGAAGATATTTATCTGTCGATATTATCGCGGGCGCCTGCTGATGTCGTGCTTGCGATGGTAGATGGGCAGATTCTCCAAGCGGCTGTAGACGAACGAAGAAGCGAGCTGACGGAGCGTTTAGGTAGTGGGTAAAAGCAAAAGGTCTGTTACGGCTGTGGTTGCGCTTACGGGAGCGGCGATTATCGCCGGTCTTTTTAAGTTCAATTATGGCCCATACAGTGACGGCTACAATATGTACCTGATCGTCAATCTGATGGCCCTTATGTGGGTCCCGATGCTCGTCATTATGATGATCTTGCGTGAGGACCCGTCCGCGTTTGGTTTTACCGCATCTGCGGCGAAAAGGACATGGAGCTTCGTCGGTGTGCTTTTTATAGGCTTGCTGATCGCGATGGCGTTCTTTGCGCACAAACCCGCTTTCCAGGATTATTATCCAATCTTTAGAAGATTTTGGGAGTTTCGCGCTATCTTTGATCCAGCAAGCTACCCGCGCCTGAATCCGTTTGTTGCTGCCCCAGGTATGATGCTCTATGCCGAATTAAGCTACGGCATGTACCTGTTCTGCTGGGAATTTTTCTTTCGCGGATATCTGCTCTTTGGGCTGCAGAGATGGATGGGGTGGTTTGCGGTGATAGTGCAGGCGGTAGCGTTTGGGCTGCTGCACTGGGGTAAGCCTGAAATGCTTTTTTCATTCGGCGGTGGGCTTATTCTAGGGATCATCGCGCTCAATGCGAAATCGTTCCTGCCTGCGTTCGTGCTGCACTGGGCGGCTGCGATCAGCTTTGATATTATGGTGGTGTTTACCCGACCGCATTTATAAGTCTGATTATCTGACTGGTTGACTTGCGGCGGTTTTGGCTATATACTTTTGGAACTGTCTTTGAGGAGGCTGCATTGGAAGGAATCCGATTAGAAACCGGGCTTAGAGAAATTAGTGGAACGAAGATCCTGGATGTGGCAGGGGAGATCGATGTCTATACCGCGCCTCAGTTCAAGGAAGCCGTGAACGGGATCATTGCTACCGGTCAGAAGCATCTGATCATAAATATGGGAGAAGTTACGTATATGGACAGTAGCGGGTTTGGAACTCTGCTTTCCGCTACAAGACGCCTTCGGCCGCAAGGCGGTACGATCAATCTGGTAAAGTGCAATAACGCCATCGATCGGATACTGCGAATCACCCGGCTCAACACGGTCTTCGCCACTTTCGATACCGTAGATGAGGCTATCGCGGCTACTCAAGCTGCCGGCTAGGACGCTTGATAAGTCCGCAGCAGACCGACTACCCTGCCGAGTATCCTTGCGTCATCACCTGTCAGCTCGATTGGCTGATAGTTGGGGTTTGACGGGAGAAGTCTGGGTGGGTAGTGCTGCAGATCGAGCCGCTTGACCGTGGCTTCGTCGCCAATAAGAGCGGCTACCACATCACCCTGCTCAGCCGAGGACTGGCTGCGGACAATTATAATGTCACCATCGAGTATCGCATCGCCGGTCATGCTATCGCCCTTCACCCTCAGCGCGAAAAGATCTTGCGTGCCGGTTGCCACTTCGGCGGGAGCAGCTACATAACTCTCTACATTCTCGACTGCCAGCAGTGGTAAACCAGCAGCTATAGCGCCAAGGAGCGGCACCGTGATCGGAGGATTCTGTTCCGGGTTAGGCTGTACAGGCGCGAGGATGCGTATACTTCGCGATGTGCTTTCCCGCTCGATCCAGCCCTTTCTTTCGAGGGCGTCGAGATGAATTGTAACTCCCCTCAAGCTCGATATGCTGAGTATAGTCCTCAACTCGCGTATTGACGGAGGATACCCCTTCCGCGCCTGATATTCCCGCAGAGCCTCGAGCACCTCTCGCTGTCTTGCCGTAAGTTCCTTGCGCAATGTCTGCCTCCTGTGTCGGATTATATCCAGTATATAACAGACGATAGTCTACTGTCAAATATGTCTTAACATTTATTGAGCGCATTCCTTTAACAAGTATGTGAGCTACAATACAGAAGTGGTTTAGCGATTAGGTGAAATAAGCATCTCCCGATAAGCTTGTCTGCACGCTTGCTTTGTTTGGCATGCTGGCCAGATGGTGATAAATCCCAGGAAGCCGCATTGGATGCGCCTCCGCCGGAGATGGATGGGCCCTGTGCCCGCTGGGCTCTGCGTCGGCTGTGTGCAAGTTTCATCGCAAAGGCAGTTATCACCTTTAATATAGAGACGCTACGCACCCGTATTCATGAAAGAGGCTTTCGCTGGAAGCGCCCCCGACTACGGGCTAATGGCCAAGACCCGGGTTCATTCGAGAAGCAGTTATTGATTGAACTCGAACATGCATCCAATCCGACTGCAATTCCCGAGCAGGCCATCCACTTCTGCTATGGCGATGCGAGTGATCAGCGCTTGGTGGGTGCGCTGCGCGGGATGTGGAGCCGGCGGGGCCAGCAGGTTCCCATCGAGACCCCCGCCTCGCAACTGACACTGGACCTTCTTCGGATGCCTTTGTCCCGCTACGGGTTCGTTCTTGTGGCAGGCATTCTGTAAGGCGGTCAGCGATAGCTTCATCGCATTCATGGGGTATCTGCTTGGGTACTACCCGACCGGTCAGATCATGCTGGTCGTAGATAATGCAAGCTACCATACCTCCCATATCGTAGTCAATTGGCTAAAAGCGCACCCGAGGATCATGCTGCTATATCTATTGTCCCATCGGCCGCATCTTAACCTGGTCGAGAAAATCTGAGGCGCTCTGAAGAATGAAGTTTCGGCCAACCGCAGTTTTGTCGACCTGCTTACTCTGGGCCGCTTCATCTACGCGTTCTTCGATAATCTTCAGCCGCAGACGTGCCTAGCTATAGCGGGAGTGCAGGAGGACTTTCTTGAGGCTGCTTAGTAATCCAGTATTTCTATGCTTAGGCACGGCAGCCTCAGCAGTAGAAAAAACTAAGCGGATGCTTCGGGAGGCTTTTTTATCTCTTGGGTGACAGCTGTGTCGCAAGACACCGTGAGGATCCCGACTCGGGGTGGTAGCATAGACATCGTGCCGAATTATCATGAAGAAGTGGCTTGCCTCAGCTGTGTTTATAGGCGATTATAGTCGCAATTAAAAAAGACACAGTATTAGGAATCGTGGCATGAACACTCTCGTGACTGCTACGCAGCGCCTCTCGCAGCCCTGCGGACCACTGCCGGTCAAGGACTGTCGTGTTCGCCACAAAGGGAATGAAAATGGCAAAAAAACGCCATTTTCGAAGGAGGTCAAGCCAAACATTTTATACATCAGATTGGACGTGCATTGCAAGTGGATTACTGTTGCTGGTTTCTGGTGACTCAGGGCGTGATGAGCATGTGGACTATTAGGGTCGCAAACTGGGAGCAGATTCTTCTTCAGTTATCGGTATTTTTCCCGGATCGAGTCAATACTCGGCTAAGCTGAAAAGAATGTGGCACGGGCAAAAGCACGGATAACTTGGCATATCCAAAACAGGGCCGCATAAAATATACGGCCCTTTAAATCATATTAAGCACGAGAAATTAGTCTTTTTCGTTTTCTTCGGTCTCTTTTTTACCGCACTCTTTTTTATCTTTACAGCATCCTTTGGATTTAATCAGAGTGCCGTCCTCCGCCACTTTCACTTCAGTCTTCTTGCCGTCTTTAGTGATCTTGGCCTCGTAAACCGTTGCACCTTTCACTTCCTCTTTTTCTATCTTGTCGATGGTACCGGAACCTGCTTCATTCTGTATGGTCGCGGCGACCGCGGGGGGAACATCATTCAGAGTGACATTGACTTCATCGCGTTCCTCTTCTTTCCCCTCATCCTTCTCTTTGTCTACTTCGCTCTTAATTAGATTGCCATTAGCATCTATCTCGATGTCGATTTTCTGGCCATCCTTCAAAACATCAGCTGAATAGATGCCGCTTGCTTCCTTTTCGATCTCCAAAATTTGGCCGTTCCCAACAGCTTGCACAAGGGTGGCTCTTACGGCAACTGGGAGCTCGGTTAACGTTACTTTAACATCACCATCTTTATCCGGCTTCTCGGCTGCAATGACCGGCAGTGAAACAACCATCAGCGTGACCAATACCAACAGAATCCCACAAATCATTTTAGTTGCTTGCATTGCTTACCTCCTCTGAGTTGTTTAACTATCCAGGTTTCTTCGCGAGATTATACCGCAATATAGAATATTCTGATCTTAAAATCCTCTAAGCGGATGCACAGGTTATTTTATTGAGTTTCAGGTAATGTAGTGACAACCTGGCAGAAGGTTTCGTGCTCGATCCGACCCGCCAGTACGTCACATCATTATGCGAAACTCATTAGAATTGCCGTAGATCAGGTATATTGGGGGCCATTTTTGGGCCTGCTTGGCCTGCAAAATCGCTATCACCAGTTCGATTCTGGTCGTCGCCCCCGTTCATTTCAAGCGTAAAAAGCCCCCGGTTGGGGGCTTTTTTTACTTCTTACTCCATATCTCAACTTCCGCGAGCGTCATCGTTTGTCCGGGGTCACGATCTCCGAGGCATAGCCGCACGTAGCGGATATTTTGCTGTGGTTTCCAGCTTAGCGAGATGTTGAGCACATCCTGGGTCGTGGTCTGTTTCGGGTTATTCGACAAGAGATTCCAGCTCGTTCCGTCGGTGCTGCCATATACGGCCAGACTAGGAAGCTGCCCGGAATACCACAGATTGATCTTGTCCACTGCATATGAACCGGCCAGGTCGAATGTCAGATCGGCCGGTTTCTCCTGTTTCCAGGTAACCGAGAAATCCTCCGGGCGTAATTCACTCTTTGCGACCGTGGGCGCCCGTCTTCTATCGGTCAGTTTTCCTGTAGTGAAACTAATACCGGCAGGATCACCGCGGTCACTAACAGCATCCGGGGGCAAGCTGTATGAGTATTTGCCTGGGATTGCTATGTTGTTTAAGTCCAGCGGCTGTTCCTGGCTCCATTTGATGTAATTACCGGTCAAACAGTTCTCCTGAAGATCGGGGCGATAGACTGTTTTGAATGGAGGGAATTTAAACCGCCAGATGTCTCTGTTTGTTTTAAGGCCAAGATCGGAGCACAATGCTCTAAACGCGTCTTTCCAATTGTTATCTCCAATCGCGCTTTCGTTAAACGGATTGAATGCGAAGAAAATAACGCTTCCACGACCGACATGGTTGCGGATAATCGCGGGGTGTCCATCGTCGAATCGCGCAAGGACTTCCACCTCTGCCGCGGGCTTCAGATCGAATGCATCCGCCATCACCGGCAGCCTGCGCCCCCTCAAGCTTTTTAATGGGCATGAGGACTGGAATGTAAGATAGCGCTGCTTGCTGACCTTGGAGCAAAATGCGCCAGCCAGCTTTATTCGCACGGATTCAAGCGATGAACCATTTGTATTCCAACTAAATGCTTCGGGATCGCCGCAGATCAACGTACCGCCGTTTTTGACGTAGTTATCAAGTGCAGCAATTACTGCAGGTCGTTGATACTTTGCCGCAGGGACGAAAAGAGCCTTATAAGTGGATAGCTTTGCTCTCCCATCCGCAATCATATTATCGTTCACGATCTTGAACCAGGTCCTTGCCACCGGCCCCAGGAACGTATAGGCATATTCGGGCTCGTTAGGATAGGTAAGGTCCGGCGCGGCGAATGACTGGAAGTGGTCATCGGAGTAAAACATCGCGCAGTCCGGATCTTTGGGGATAAGAACCTCGTTCATCTTATAAGTCGTAGCAAGGATCTCTTCGATCGCCCTGTATCGCTCAGGACAGCCGTATTTTGTGAGAAGTGTATCACACTTATCAGCGCTGTTTCCCCGCACATCGGGAATATAGAGGTGGAACCCTTTCCCGCCGTTGCGCATCACCTGGCTCATGAGCTCTCTAACTTCTTCCGGCGTAGTCGAATATGCGTAATTTTCGACATGAGCGCACGGCCAGACCGGCTTATTGACCAGATCCGCGACGAATTTGGTCACGAAACCGAATTCCTGCCTGTTCGGGTTTGCTGATGGATAGAGCTGATGCGTTGCAATGTCTACATAAGGTGTGTAACCATCAAGCTCAAACGGATTATGACCAGCCACGGGATCCACCGAAATCACTTTTACCTCAGGCGCGATCCTGCGTGTCATCTCGAAAGTATCTTTTTGCCAGTTGAGCAGCTGTCTGTTCACCCACTTATGGTATGCGATCCATCGATAGGGATTTGTATCGTTAAGCGAGGTTGGAATGCCATACTTCCCGAATCCGAACTGGCTTCTGACCTGTTCATCGACTTCGCGGATGTAGGGATATGTGTCTTTCATCTGCTCGAAGAACATCACTCCCTGCTTTATCGCCTTCTCATGAACCTCATCTTGGGTATAAATACCCCAGATATACTTACTATGATCTTCGAGCGTTGACCTGAGATCGTTGAAATATGCTGCCTTGCTCCGCGGATCGAGTATATACGGCAATCCATCGATTACCGGCACTCCAGCATCCCTGGATGACCGATAATCGGGCTGATAGAGCACCTTAAACTCGTATTTATCAGCCATTTTCATAAGATATGGATCATTAAGGCTCCCTCGCTGTGTAATAGGCATAAATCTGCGCTGAGCGAGCTCTTTATACTGTTCCTCGAGCGAGTATCTTACTCCATATTCGAGAGCATAAGGACGGAGCTTATAACTTATGCCGTTATGGAACCAGTATATCGTGCCATCTTTCTGATCTCCCGGAGGAGTTTTCGACAGCAATTCGCTGAATAATGGGTCTTTAAGCTCCCAGACTCTGGAGGTATGCGGTACGTATGTTGATGGGTGTGAAGCCCTGAACACTTCGGCTTTGTTCTTAGAAATGCTGAGTGTAAAGACTTCATTAGGTGCACCGGATGGTTTATAAGGAATATCGAGATCAATCGCCTTCCCGGCATCGACGGTTACCTTCTTTTGGGTGATGGAAATGTTCTTTATCCCGACTTTATCATCCATGCGCACGTTGAATGTCGCCGGCGCTGAGCCTTTATTCGGGATAGAGCATTCGACCACGTTTTTAAGCCCGAGTGCGACGTCCTGGCTAAGGCTGCCCCAGCTCAGTAGTTGTATCCCGCTCCATTTTCCATTTCCATCACCAAATACAGCATGCCCAAAAGATTGCGGCTGAACGAAGCCTCCTGGACTGGGAGACCACGAACTAAACTCCCTGGCTCCGGCAACACGAGCACGGCATATATTTATACCCCAGGTAAGCCCGGGAGTCGGCGTGAAGCCAAGAGAACTGAATGGCAGCGCAAGTTCGAGAGTCCATGCTCCCCTGATGCGTCCTGTTTTTACCCGGCATGCGCTGTTCCACTCGGTATCGGTCCTGTCACTATCGATAGATCGCTCATCAGCAATTGTTCCGATGCAATTAGCCATAATGTGAAAGCAGGTTCGGTGGGCGTTTGCAGTGTCGAGTAGGATCTCGATACAATCGTCCTGCCATACTCGGCCGTCGTGCTTATTTGAAACATGGCGCATGCCGTTCAGGTCCGTCTCCGAGCAAAGCACTCCGATGTATAAATACTTCGAATCCCACAGCAGCCTGGCCTGAGTTTGCTGCGTAACAGGAGACTTTGCGCTTATGCTGACAAAATCATTGACAATAACGCCTGATCGCCAGGCCGGATCACTGAGATCACCCTTCAATACCGGCGCTTGTATCGCATGCGGTATAACAATGCATTTTTGACCAGTCAGATCCTGATGCGCTATTGCACCGAGTGATGATAATACCAGCAGAAGAATTACTGTTAAGCATCGGACTGCAATTTTCACTAAATCCTTACCACCTATCCTTCAACGTTGCTCTCCTGCTGCGCGACACAACCTACAGCGGGAGCTTTATAATTTTTATCTCCTCCGAATAATTTCCAATGCTTGAACACTGCCAGCAGCAGAATAAACGCAGTGATCTGGCAGGCCCATGTCCACGCGGGAGCATACCTGTAGTAGTAGAATTCCGATAAACCTCTGGAAGCGCTGAGATGCTTCATCAAATCCATGAATACTCCGGCTAGCATACCCGCGAAAATAATAGCCAGCGATCGAACCATCGCTTGTGCCGCGCAATATTGCCCATACCGCTCCGTTGGAAGCAGCCTCATAAACATGGGCAGGTTCGATGCGCTTAACAGTGCTGAGAGTGGCAGGAGGAGCATTGCAACGCAAATCTCGATATGGAAAGCCGTTATGGGCTTGAAATTATAGAAGAGATAAATGAGCCTGATAGGAGTTAACAGGCTGAGGCACCCCATTGCTACGAGAGCCGTTCTGAGAGGATGCTTTTTATCGGAAATGATTCCCGCGGGCAGGAGTATTATCGCAGCTATCGATGCTGATGTACCATTGATAATACCGATCTGGCCGAGGCTTAGCCTAAGCGATTTTTGCCACATGAAGATATACCAGGGAGAAATGCAGGAGGTAACATCCCAGGCAGTTGTAGCCAGGAAGAAGAGCCAATAGAATTTGTGGCTGAAACACTCCACAAAGTAGGTCTTCATGCTCGAGAACAGGCTTTCCTTACCGTCTATGTTATCAGGCGGAGGAGGATATTCTCCCTCCTTGATCCGAAGACACATAAGCGAGAACACTATAAAATAAAGTGCACCTGCCCCTATGAAGATCCACTTCATGTGGCTCTCGGCATACCGGAAGATGAAGAACTGAAACGCGGCGCCCGCGGCTGTGCCTACGACCCTGAAAAGCGCCATAAACGTTCCGAGAAACTGCTCCGGGACAACATCATTAAACAGGTAATAATAGACTGAACCAACGAACATATTGAAATACTGGAATCCGGCTACCAGAAACCCCATCAGCACCAATATGATTGTTGAAGTCTGTATGCCCGAGCTTGCCAGAATAGTTCTGGAGATCAATTTTCCAAGATCGGGGGCAAACGCTATCATCACCAGGAATACAGTGAGCCATGGTGTGGGGAAAAGCAGAAAAGGAATCCTTCTGCCCCATTTACCTCGGTGCCGGTCACTTTTGAAACTGACCCACGGACAAACGATGAAATTGAGAAAGGCCGGGATCGTAGTCATGACCAGACCGATCACGAAGTTAGGGGCGTGAAGATTCCTTAGCGCAAGTGGCGTGATGCTTGGAAAGACACACTCCATCAGGGTAAAGCAAAAATCACCCCATAAAAGCCAAAAGAACAACACCACCAAGCCGCGTTTGGTGTATTCGAGAGTTCCTACTTTATACTTTATCTCTCCTAAAGGGTTCTTCGGATCAATTGCGGCAGAGGCATCCCCGTTCATCTGCATCACGACCTCCTGATTTATTGCATTCTTGGAAGCGGATTTTGTTTATGACACTCTTCGATGACTGCTATCTGTCGGCGAACCTGCTCGGGTGGAATCACCAGCGGCGCCCCGTTAACCATTGTTTCATATAGATGTGTGTAGAAGGTCAGTGTCATGTATTGGAACCAGTCAGAATTTTCTTCCGGTAAGTCCCAGCTTCCCTCGTGCCATGTGAGCTTCTCGGAGCAGTATGCACGATCGGGAAGCGGCTCGCGGCACAGATGCTGCTCCGGTGCTTCTTCGGGTATGAAATACTTCCACTCTGCGTGATTGGCTGTAGATTTCAGCCCGCCACGGGTGCCGTCTATGTTATACATGAATGTAGAGTACGCATTGCAGGAAGATATTTCCAGATCGATTACCGGCTGTCCCTTGCCCTTGAGGATTATCTTGACGAAATCCTCGGCATCTCCGTAGCAATTCGCTCGATCCATAATGCAAGTGATTTCCGGCATTAAATCGGGACCGAAAAGCTGCAGAGCCTGGTCTATCGGGTGGGGACCGGTGTTAAGCAGATTCCCCGCGTTACATTCCTGCAGAGTCTGCCAATCCCATCTTCGACCAAAACCATTAAACGCGATCCTGATCATAACGATTCTGCCAAGGACCCCGGATTCGATAACCTGCCTTGCATTCTGGAAGTATGGCGCGAACCGCGACTGCTGAAATATAGCAAACAGCTTACCGGTTTCTTTTGATTTAGCTATAAGCTGATCGACTTCAGATGTATAACGAGCCAGCGGCTTCTCGCAGAGCAGATTATGGCCCAAATCCATTATCTCCATGCTCACCGGCACGTGGAGATGGCTGGGAGTGGCATTGACTACCAGATCGAGATCAGTCCTTTTGAGCATGTCTTTATAGTCTTTGTAGCCAACCGCGCCAAGCTGATTTACAGCATCGTCGCATCGGCCTTCCATCGGGTCGGCGACCGCGACAATCTCATACTTGTCAGCCATCTCGCGCAGGCCGCGAACATGGATGCTGTAACCGCTTCGCCCCTGGCCGATGACACCAACTCTGATTTTACTCATCACTATACCTTTCTTCACTACATGTCCGGCGCTTTTGGACATAATCTTCAAGCGCTGGGGATTAACTTATCAATGCCGGTCATTAGCTGATTCGATAACCGCCGTCTGGACCCAATCCGATATTTTCAGATTAATAGCCCAGGCGTTACCTTGCTTATGCATCTTCACGTCAGGCGGTACGGGCTTGCCTTTCAAATCGAATACAAGGCAGACTGGCTTGTATTTATGGTTCCAGACGAATGTGCCTGATTTAGCTGTGAGAATTCTTTCTTTTCCAATGAGCCAGCCGGGGTGGATCTCGACAGGTGTAAACGGATACATGTGGTTTATAATGCCATATTCACCTGCGCCGGGTCCCGTGGACGGTAAGCGGTTTGCGTAATAGCAGTATAATTGCCCGTTCTTCAGGCAGGTGATAACCCACTTCTGAATGATCTCCGTGAAGTGATCCTCACCATCCTTGCCGAAGCGAGTAGGGCGGATACCGAGCCCCATAGGCGTATCCAGATGGCCGGCAGCCATGTCGCCCTCAATCGGCGGCTCATCCTGCATGCCCTCCAGCGGATTGAACGGTGTCCATTCCGTTTCCTGGAAATTCAGGCACGGGAGCCCGGTCGTTTCCCTTACGACCGAATGGCCATTAGTAACAACGATACCACCCTTTTCGGTTATGTGCTTTATGATAGTCGCTCGGGCCTTAGCGCCGACCAGCGCCGCATCGGTATACTTTCGAGCGATCTCGCCGTGGTCATCGAGATCGACCGTGTGGCCGTCCCACTTGCTGAAATCACAGCGGTCCTTCTGCCCAAGACCACGAACCGCCAGGGTAAACTGATCGATATAGATGCCCTTAAAGCCGACTACATCCATCAGAAAATCAATATTATCCAGCAGATACTTGAGCTGGTAATTTCCGGGAGCCGGATATACCATCAGGTCGATGTAAGCTCTGTTGGCGTAGTAAGTGTCGATATATGCTCGACCATCCGCAGTCTTGAGCATGCAATCGAACCACGGGAGCTTGCTGAAGACCTTTGTCTGTTCTTCGTTGCATTCCTGGCCATAAGTGCCCGCGCGATCGGGAGATTGATCTATTATAGGGATAATATCAGAACCAGGAAGATTCTTGCGCTCGATTGCGACGAGATTGGTCTCTATCATACCGATTGGCAGCGCATCCGGCTGAGCGGCGAACAGCTTGGCGAGCTTCGGTTTAAGCGTCTTTTTGAACTCCTCGCGGCTTATGCCGGAACCACTGGAATACTCGAGCCATGGCGGAATGGAGTAAATCCTTACCCGGCGGTTCGGGAGCACTTCTCCCTCGCTGAATGCGAACGGTCCTGGTATCGTGAAATTAACTTTCCAGTCTCGGCGTACACGATTGATGAACGACCAATAATCTCGATCGGCGGACGGATATAGCGCCCAGTCCATGCTGTATTTCTGATGCGGCGCGAGGCCGAAATGCTCGCTGCCGAACATGACTGAATCTTTCCTGCGCATCATATTTAGCTGCAGGCGCAGAACATCATCTTCTGCGACTACACCAACCGAACTCTTCGGCTGGCGCATAAACAGTGTCGGATTCGTGGCGCATGCATCGAGCGCCTGGCAATCGGCATTACCCGAGAAAAAGATATCTCCCGGCTGCTGAGGAGTGTATACATTATGTCGAATGCTCATCCCGAGCGGGGTGTTTGTCTTATTCTCAACCGTATCGGAAATGAGGTATTTACCATCATGAGCCTTAATTATACGGGTGACCGAGTAACCGTCAGCCTCGCCTTTAACCGTTATCGTTCCGTCTTTTTTCGAGGTAGAAAGTTTTACTTTCCACCCGGGATCGGGCTGCGGTCTCAGCGCAAAACTGTGATAACGGATTTCAGGTCCGGGATATGAATAGGCTGAATCGAATGAATACGATTCCTTGCCGATTGTAAGCTCCATTGCCCCTGAACGCGATATCGTAAGTGAGCTTCCCGGGATCTGCAGCTTTTCTCCTTTTAGCCTTATGCGCGGCTTTGTAGAAATTGGACTGAGTTTCCGCACCTCGTCTTCCTGCAAATAGCCTACACTTATATCTTCGATTCGCATCTCATGGCAAACCCCAGAGTCACCTGGTGCGTATATATTGCGGAAGGTAAGGGTGTTCGGCTTATCGCTTTCTATGCGGTCATCCGCGCCGATCACGATGTAATTGGCGAGATCGGATATATCGAGCACATACCAATAGCCTTCGTCGCGAGGTGATAGCAGGCGGGAGTCCATTTCGCCGGTTTCCGGGCCGAAGAATGTCAGCAGGGTATCGTTCGATTCATTACCGGTGTGCCACCAGTTGAGCAGACCTTCTACACTGGTTTTGCAGAATTCACCTCGGTTCAGCAGGCGAGGGGATTTATCATTCGTATATGCGCAGATACGTTTCCCGTTCAATTGAACCTGCAGATAGGCGTTCCACCCAGCCGGTTCAGGCGTTGATAGAAATGCGCGGAATTTAAGGCAGAGCACCCGGCCTGCTTCTTTTTTAACGGATGGAAATTCCAGAGACGCTTCCCCAGGTTTCGAGGTTACAGGTATCGATAAGGTTTGTTTAGCCTGGAATACTTGCGTGAAAGGAAGTTTCTCGGCGATACTTGCATTACCCGTGCAGGGAAATGCAAGTAATATCCCTATCGAGACAAGAATGGCGAGTGACTGCTGCAGAAGGGACGATAGCATGACGGATAACGATCTCCTTTGATCATTAGATGCGAAACGATCTCCATCTATAATGCCGGCTTGCAGATACAGGCAGGAAGGCAAACGGAGGCTCAGCAATATCTTAAGTGGTTTCAGGACTGGCGTCAACTGGATAGTTGATACTTTGATGCATTAGTGAGTGTATGCTATCACTTTAGAGGTCAATCATATATGCAAGACCTACTACCGATGGTAAAATATGTGAGTTCTGCATTAGAACGGGGCAATATCAATTCGGAAAGGGATAAATGAGAATGCGTAGAGTTGTGCCTGCCATCCTAATCGCCGAGATCGGTGCGCTGGCTTTTCTCTATCTCAGCTTCTGTCATCATATTGCCGGAGCCTACGGCTTTCCTCTTGATGATAGCTGGATTCATGCCCATTTTGCCCGTAATATAGCTGAAGGCAAGGGTATAGTCTACAATCCAGGGCAGCATGTCACATCAACCGCAATCCTATACACTCTGATGCTGGCAGCGTTTTATGCGATTTCTCTTAAACCCATTCCTGATGCGATTGCGCTCGGTCTCCTGCTACACTTAGGCGCCGCTGTTCTTGTATATATGATTTCTCGCCGCCTTTCTTTGACACCTGTTATTTCCGCAATTGCCGCAATATTTTTTGCCGCTATTCCAAGATTGATCTGGGGCGCCTTAAGCGGAATGGAAATTCCTCTTTATGTATTTCTTACCTGTCTGGGGATATATTGGCACATACGCTATCCGTGGAACGAAGGATGGCGAGCATATCTTGCCAGTTTTGCGTTCGGGCTTGCGGCGCTAGCGCGACCGGAGTGCGCCGCTTTTCTGGTCTGTTCGATTGCTGACAGGTTCATCAGCTATATAAGGTTCGACAGGACCAAGATCAGCATTCCGCGTTTCCTGCGAACATTACCAGTGCATCTGCTGATATTCGCGGCTGTAGTGGCTCCGGCTGCCTCCTATAATACCGCATCTTATGGTAAACCACTGCCTCCCGCGTTCTATGCGAAGACTAGATCTATTGACGCCGGAAATATGCTCGGAGCGCGCATCGCCGGCACTGCGACATATATCAAAGAGAGCATTACAGCCTCAAAACGAGACAATCTTCTCTTTTGCATAATGCTGCTGCCGGGATTGATCGCATGCGTGATAGCCTCTCGCGAACAGCCTCGCACGGGGATTTTATTACTGCCTCTCGGGCTGCTGCTGATTCCGGCCGCGACTGGTATCGCTGCCCCTACAGGGCCTCACAAGAGCTATTCGCAGCTTCTAATGCAGCATGGCCGTTACAGCGCTTATTTATGCCCTCTGCTTTCGATCATCGGAGCTATCGGAGTAACGGCTGTTCTCAGTCTATTCAGCAAAGTGCGGGGAGCGAAGCCATTGCTGGAAAGATCGGCTATAGCCGCATTTGCAATTACAGTTGTTTTGATGCTTGCGTCAGCAAATATTATGCTTGCGCAGCACTACTCAAAGGAAGTGGGCAATATTAACGATATGCAGGTATCACTCGGTAAGTGGGCGGTGAGTCTCCCATCCGATGCGGTTCTTGCGGTCAATGATGCTGGAGCAATTGCATACTTTTCCCACCATCGCATTTTAGATACGGTGGGGGTCGTAAATCCTGAAGTTGTGCCTTACCTGAATCGCCATAAAAATCGGAACATGGGGTTAATGGAATATCTGCGGGAGCGCAAGCCGGATTACGTTATCATATTTCCTAACTGGTACCCAAGGATCGCCGCACGGCGCGATATCTTTCACCCGATAAGATCGATCAAGCTCAAACATAACGTAGTGTGTGGCGGGCAGGAGATGGTCGTATACAAACCCACCTGGAAATAAAACAGGGCCCTGAACCAGGGCCCGTCCAATTATTGCGCTCAGCCCGCGTTGCAGCCGAGGAGTGTGATAATCAACCCCAGGGCTGCCGTCAGCTTGATCAGCAATGACATGAGTTTCACTTTATCTTTCCCCCAAGCACGGTGTCGACGGCTTTCAAATCTCCCAGTTTCTCTTTCGGAACTTCGAATGGGTCCCCTGAGAGAATTACAAAATCTGCCAGCTTACCGGTTTCGAGCGAACCCTTATATTGTTCCTCAAAACCTATATACGCGCTGCCGTTTGTATACCCGCGGAGAGTCTCTTCAACTGTCAGACATTCATCCTGATTTCTCACATCCCGGTTTACGGCGCGATGCAGCAGCTCCATTGTATCCAGCCTTTCGACCGGACAATCGGAGCCCATACCGAACCTGATTCCGGCGTTAAGCATAGTTTTAAATGGATAACACCATTTGTATCGTACCGGACCGACGCGCTCGTGCGTCCAGAAATCGGTAATGATAAACTGCGGCTGCACCGATGCCAGCACATTAAGCTTTGCCATTCGGCTGACGATCTCGGGACTCATCTGTGCAACGTGTTCGAGCCTGTGCCTTAGAATATTATCTTCATTACCTTCCGGCATCGCGAGCTCTATTCCGCCGAGACCATGCGTAATGGCAAGATCGCCTATCGTATGGATTGCCGCCTGGAAACCATTCTTCTGCGCCTTGATCAACATCTCGGAGAGCTCTTTGTCAGTCCGGAACAAATCGCCGCAGTTGCCCGGGTCGTCGGCAAAAGGTTCGCACATCGCGCACGTTCTTGCGCCCATCGACCCGTCCATGAATATCTTAATCGAACCGATTCGTATAAAATCGTCCCCTGAACCCGTCTTCGCGCCTTCGGCAACGAGTTTATCCATCAGGTGATACGGCCATTGTACCCTGACGCGTATCGGGAGACGCCCTTCATCTCGAAGTCTTCGCAGCAGCGTGAGCTCTTCCATGCTGTCGATCTGGCAGTGGACGGATGTAATGCCGGCATTGCGGGCCTCGTTGAATGCATGCAGCATAGCCTTTTCAAGCTCAGCTTCGGTGCAATCTGGAACCTGTGACCACACAAGACCGCAGTCGTCTTCAGTTAATCTACCTGTTTCCCATTGCTCCCTGGTCAACTTATCTTTTATGGGAAGCAAAGCCGCGGAATTGGCGACAATTGCGTGATAGCACAGGCGCGCAACAAGGATCGGCTTATCAGCGCTGACCTGATCGAGATCTTCGCGAGTTACCCATCGACCCTCCGCGAATATTTCCTGATCAAAGCGCTCCCCGACTATCCATTTATTGTTTGGGCTTTTCGCCGCATGAGCGCGCAGGCGATCGAGCAGCTCAACGATCGAGCGGGAATCAGTTAAATCCGCTGAGCGGGTGCAGGCAATGCCATGCATTACCAGGTGGCAATGAGAATCGATGCAACCCGGAATAACAACCTTTCCGCCAAGGTCCGCTTGAAGCGTATCGGGACCGATGAACTGCTTGATACTCTCATTACTCCCGATGCCGATAATGCGGCCATCGCGAACGGCAATAGCCTCAGCCATGGTACCGGCGGGGTCTAATGTGTAGATGCGTCCGTTAGTGAATACTTGTTCAGCTGCCATCAATACGATTCGGTCAGTCTCTCTAGAACGACCGTCTCCTTTCCCTCCGAGTCTACCTGCCGAAAGAAGCAGGATCTGAATCCTTCATGACACGCTGCTCCTGTTTGATCTACTTTTACTACAAAGCAGTCCTTATCGCAATCGACATAAACGCTCTTCACTACCTGAATGTTTCCGGAAGTCTCACCCTTTATCCAGAATTTCTGCCTTGAACGGCTCCAGAAGCATGCCCGACCGGTGGTCAGTGTCTGTTTGACTGCATCGCGGTTCATATATGCCACCATCAACACATCTCCATTGGAGTCGTCTTGCACGACCGCGGGCACGAGTCCATCTGCATCATACTTCAAACTATCTAGAAATGCATCTAACATCGGTTAAGCTCTCCTCGAGCGCCCTGACTTGGGACGCTCTCCCTGCACGATCAGCTAATATAACTATTTTACACGATTAACACACTTACTTGCCAGAGCATAGCAGGGTTCATTGCTTTACATAGCGAAAAGTTATCAAGTGGAGGTGGAAAACTTATGGCTGTTATTTACGGTAGGAAATATACAAAGGACGAATTGCTCGAAAGAATCGGGGATATATCCCAGATTGCAGGGGCACGACATTTACGACTGGCTGGTGGAGTTGAGGACGGTGTAGAAGCTGTCGAATTCAGGACCGGCTCCGGATTTATGTTCTATGCGATACCGGGTAGAGGACTCGATATTACAATAGCTGAACACAACGGTCGATCGCTCTCCTGGCGCTCGGCGGCTGGTGAAGTTACTTCGGCTTTATATGAGGAACCGGGCCTCAACTGGCTGAGATCGTTCCCCGGCGGTCTTGTCACTACATGCGGACTTACCTACGCCGGCGCTCCCTGCGAAGACGCAGGCGAAAAACTGGGCCTGCACGGACGATTTTCCAATACTCCCGCGTCGAACGTATGGGTCGATGGAGAATGGGAAGGTGATGAATATCGAATGTGGGCTCAGGGGAAAGTGCGCGAGTCTCGCCTGTTTGGAGAGAACCTGCTTCTCACGCGCAAGGTTTCCGCTATACTGGGGCAGAACAAGTTTTGGATATCGGATACGGTCGTTAACGAAGGTCCGCGGCGGGTACCGCACATGATCCTTTATCATATAAATGGCGGATTTCCGGTTGTAGATGCAGGATCGCTTTTAATATCGCCAACCCGCTGCGCGACTCCGCGTGATGCCGATGCGGAAGTTGATAAAGAGCATTATTACAAAATGGATCCACCCACAACAGGTTTTAAGGAGCGCTGTTATTACCACGACATGGCTCCCGATAAGGATGGATTCGTATATGCCGGCCTGGTAAACAAAAATATGGCTGAGGGTGGTCAGTTCGGTTTTTATGTAAAATATAACATCCATGAACTGCCGATCTTTACACAATGGAAAATGAACGGAACGCGTGAATATGTGGTTGGCATGGAACCCGCGAATTGCCATGTCGAAGGCAGAGCAAAAGAAAGAGAGCGTGGGACTCTGCAGTTCCTGAAACCTGGTGAGGTGCGCAAGTATGATCTTGAGCTTGGCGTGCTGAGCGGCGCGGATGATGTCGCGGAATTCGAAGATCTTGTAGAATCGCTTAAGCGTTAAGTCTGAAATGGGTAAAATATATATGAGGCGCCAGCCGGAGGGCAATGCAATGGTAATAGATCCGGTCTGCCTCAAGCAACTGGACGAGCGCCAGGCAAAGCTCAAGTCCGAATTTAGAGGACAGATATATTATTTCGATTCTGACAGATGCCAGCATGAGTTCGAGGGAAGACCCGAAGACTTTGCCGGCAAGATAGCACAAATCACTTATGGCGACCAGGGCCGTGGCGGACCTGGGAAGTCGATTATATAAACCAACCGCAGGGAGCGCCCAATACGCTCCCTGTTCTTATACCCTCAGCAGGCTCATGCGGTCGAATGGAGTAATTTTGAATAGCCGCAGGTGGTAGTCTGTAGTATGGCTTCGGACCTCTCGCAGTCCTACAGCCGCTTTCAGCCTCTTTCAACATTTCTATCTTTCGGGCTCTCATGTCAAAGAGAATTATAGGCGCTGATCAAACTACCACTGTACAAGCATTCAAAATTATGAATTAATCCCTTCCTTATGTGCGATATACAACAGGCTCGGCTGCTGGCTTTATGCGAATCGACCTGTTATAATATATATGATTCTCATGCATCATTTCAGGCTGCCGGGGTTATCGGCGGCCTTGATTACATTAAGAAGGTGACCTCTCATGACTCAACAGGAAAAGTCTACCTGGCGGACCAAAGTGGGCCTTGCCGAGATGCTTAAGGGCGGCGTCATTATGGACGTCACCAACGCCGATCAGGCTAAGATAGCTGAAGACGCTGGCGCAGTTGCGGTAATGGCGCTCGAGCGTGTTCCCGCTGATATCCGCAAGGAGGGCGGCGTGGCTCGAATGGCCGACCCGCTCAAGATTATCGAGATCCAGGAAGCTGTGACGATCCCGGTTATGGCAAAGGCAAGAATCGGCCATTTTGCCGAAGCGCAGGTTCTGGAAGCGCTCGGAGTTGATTATATCGATGAGAGCGAAGTCCTTACCCCGGCTGACGAATCGTTCCACATTGATAAGCACCAATTCAACGTGCCGTTTGTGTGTGGCTGCAGAGACCTGGGTGAAGCGCTGAGAAGGATCGGCGAGGGAGCGGCTATGATCCGCACCAAAGGCGAGGCCGGATCAGGCAACATCGTCGAAGCTGTTCGCCACATGCGCACGGTGATGGCTCACATGCGCAAGATCCAGGGCATGCGCGAAGATGAATTAATGACCGAAGCAAAGAATCTTGGGGCGCCGTATGAGCTCGTGATGGAGATTCACAGGACAGGCAAGCTGCCGGTCCCGAACTTCTCCGCTGGTGGAATTGCGACCCCGGCCGATGCTTCCCTGATGATGCAATTAGGCGCTGAAGCGGTATTTGTGGGTTCCGGTATATTCAAGTCCGAGGATCCGGCTCCGCGCGCAAAAGCTATCGTCGATGCGACTACTCATTACATGGACCACAAGCTTATCGCCGAGCTTTCAAAGGGACTTGGCAAGGCTATGGAGGGTCTGGATATTCGCCAGCTGGATGAGAAGGATCTGCTCGCCACGAGAGGCTGGTAGTTTCGATGGGTAGTGTTATCCAAAAAGGTGAAAAACTCGTTGGGGCGGAAGGTTCCAGCCGCCCCAGCGTTCATATTGGCGTGCTTGGCTTGCAGGGTGATTATCAAAAACATCTGGAGATGGTCAGCCGTGTAGAGGGCGTTGATGCTCGTGTTGTGCGCACCGCGGATGAGATAGCTTTGTGCGATGGGCTAATTATTCCCGGCGGCGAAAGTACGACCGTCGGCAAGCTGATGGAGCGATATGGCATAGACGAGGTGATTCGTAAGCGCTCCGCTCAGGGAATGGCTGTCTTTGGCACTTGCACCGGAATGATTCTTATGGCTAAGGAGATCGAAGCCAGCAATCAGCAGCGCCTTGGGCTGATGGATACCACTGTCCGCAGGAATGCTTTCGGCCGCCAGGTAGATAGCTTCGAGTGCGACCTCGATATTCCCGCAATAAGCGGCGGACCTGTCCGCGCAATCTTTATTCGCGCTCCGTTCATTACCGCGATCCGAGGAGAAGCAAAAATGCTGGCTGCTCTGGAGAGTGGAGAGATCGTAATGGTTCGCCAGGGTAATTTACTCGCCGCTGCGTTCCATCCTGAGCTGACTGATGACATCCGCGTGCATGAATACTTCGTAAAGATTGCAGTAGCCGGCAGAGCCGCATCGCGTAACTAACAGCCATACTTGCTCATGCTGACTCTCAAGCGCCGGTAATCCAGCTGATGGTCGGTGTAAATAATCCGCAATAAAAATCACCGCTTCTCAACCATAACTATTTCCTGGGCGAGCTTTATGACCTGGTTGCCGGGGTAGAGACCCTTCTTTAACGAAGTCGAGGGGTAGATAAAAGTATTCTTGCCGATGAGGCAGCCTGGATTTGTGACTACGTTGCAACCGAGCTGGCAGCCGTCACCTACGATAGCTCCGAACTTTACCAGCCCGGTATCATATTCTTTGCCCTCGATTTTTATCTTGATCGTCGGGCGTTTGCCGGTCTCCGGGCATCTAACGCTGGATACCGGCACATTAGATAACTTCGTTCCAGCCCCAAGGTTAACGCATCGCCCGAGGATGCTGTCACCTACGTAAGCAAAGTGCGGAGCTTGAGCGGTATCGAGCATTATGCAATTCTTGAGCTCGGTTGCATGACCAATAATGCAATTGTTCCCGATGACAACATCACCGCGGATATATGCGCCGTTGCGAATCTGGCAATTCTTTCCGATAATAGCCGGCCCCTGGATAAAAGCTCCAGGTTCGACCACGGTTCCTTCGCCGATGACTACGGCGTCACGATCGTCGATGTATGCTCCGTCCATTACGACCCCGAAGATCGTATTATCTCCGTCCACGCTCGTTATATATTCCAGCGCGAAACGGCCGACACGTGTAAGAGACTCCCACACATAAGTAACGCCATCGAACAGGCTCCTGAATTCGAATCCTTCGAGATCAAAGAAGTCTGAGGGTTTGAGCATACTAGAATCCTTTCGAGAATAATGCATACTGATGTAATTATCGGGTTTGAATCGCTGAACCTGTAATCGTCAGCCTCAGGGAAGCGGCCACGAGCATTATAAGACGCTGCGATATACGTGTCAATGAGCAAGATGCATATTGAGCTTGCTTGACTTGCCTGGCTCGCCGGTAGGATAATTACCAGGGAGACGGATATGGCAGAAAGCAGATCTCATCGAAAACAGGTTCGAGATGCCCTTAAAGATGAATACCTGCAGGTCGCACTGGACCGCGGAGCTTCGGCGTATTCAACCGCGCGGGCTTCGGCTATGGCCGGATTCGACCTTTCCAGGGCGCAGGACGAGGTCAGATCGCTTAAAGAACAGTGCATTGCTGATCTTGACGGCTTGTTTGCCAGGTTTAGGGATGAAGCCGAACAGGTCGGCGCCGTAGTCCACGAAGCAAAAGACGGCGAAGAAGCTGCCGCGATTATACATAAGCTCGCGCAGGAGCGCGGTGTAAAGCTGATTGCGAAGTCCAAGTCGATGCTTACCGAGGAGATCGAGCTTAATCCACGACTAATAAAAGCAGGGCTCGATGTCGTTGAGACAGACCTTGGTGAATGGATAATTCAGCTTGCGCATGAAAAACCTTCCCACTTTACCGCACCCGCGATGCACAAGACCCGCGAGCAGATTGCGGAGTTATTCTCGAACGCTGCATCGCAAAACCTCGAGCCCGATATCTCTAAACTTGTTAATTTTGCACGAAAACAGCTTCGGCAGGTCTTTATCGATGCCGATATGGGAATATCGGGAGCAAATATCGCGATTGCCGAGACTGGATCTCTGGTGATCGTGTCCAATGAAGGCAACGCGCGGCTCGTTACAACGCTTCCTCCTATCCATGTGGCAATCGTCGGGTATGAAAAGCTTGTCAGGAGCATGGATGATGCGAATGCTATCCTTAAAGTGCTCGCTCGAAGCGGCACAGGCCAAAAGCAGACTGCGTATGTATCGTTCATCACCGGTCCCAGCCGCACCGCCGATATCGAAAAAACACTGGCTCTCGGCGTTCATGGACCTCAGGAGCTTCATATCATATTTGTCGATGCGGGTAGAAAAGCGATGGCGGCTGATGAGATTTGCAGAGAGGCTCTTTACTGCATCAAATGCGGCGCTTGTCTGAACCTGTGCCCGGTCTATAAATCTATCGGCGGTCATGCGTTCGGAAACGCGTATATGGGTGGGATCGGCGCGGTTGTGACTGCGTTTCATCGTAACCTCGATGCGGCGGAAGATACCCTAAGCCTGTGTGCCGGCTGCGGTTACTGCACGAGCATCTGCCCATCACGAATCAAAACACCTGATATGGTCCTTGGCTTAAGGAACAGGCTGCGTGAATCACATGGGCTTCCACTGAGCGAGAAGGTCCCATTCGCAGTGCTTAAGCGTCCGACTTACTTCCAGAAAGCTCTTCGGATGGCGCGAGCGATCCAGTCACCTGCCCTCACCGATAAAGGCACTTTCAGAGATCTGCCGATAATTTCCGCAATGGCAGGCTCTAAAGCGATTCCGGGGCTCGCTTCGAGCTTCCTTCGCGATCGATTACCTGAAAAATCAGCGGATACGGGAAAAATGAGAGTTTCCTTCTTCGCGGGGTGCATGATCGATTATATCTACCCCGAAATTGGAGAGGCTATCTGGAAAGTGCTGACCAGGTACGGTATCAAAGCGCTGTTTCCTAAGGACCAGGCCTGCTGCGGGGCTCCCGCGATATTTTCCGGCGAATATGATACGGCGCGCAAGCTCGCCGTGGATAATCTTCTCGCGCTTGAGACCGGTTCGCCTTCTTATGTCATCACCGGATGCCCGACTTGCGCGGTGGTTTTGAAAGAGCATTTTACAAAACTGTTAAAAGGGACAGCTTGGGAAGATCGCGCTGCCAGGCTTGCTGACAAAGTGATGGATTTCTCACAATTCGCCGTCGAGATTCTCGATATTCGCCTTGATGCAGCCATGGAAACCTCGGTAACCTATCACGATCCCTGCCACCAGGTCAGAAACCTCGGCACATCGGCCTATTCGCGCGAGCTTCTCAAGCGCGCGGGCATGAATCTGGTTGAAATGCAGGATTCGGACCAGTGCTGTGGGTTTGCGGGGAGTTACTCCGTAAAACAGACCGGTATATCAGACGCAATTCTGAATCGTAAGATCGATTGTGTTAATGAATCAGGAGCTGGGATGCTTGCCACCGATTGCCCGGGCTGTATTCTCCAAATCGGCGGTGGTCTTAAAAAATGTGGGAATCAGATGGAAGTGTGTCATACCGCGCAGATAATCGCGAGGTTGATGGAATAGTATGGCATACGTAGATCTTCGTGATTTCATATCGAAGCTTGATAATGAGCATGTGTTGGTTCATATCCACCACGAGGTCAGCTGTAATCTGGAGATCACCGAGATAGCGGACCGCGCAATGAAATCAGGTGGTCCGGCGCTGCTGTTTGAAAATGTTCAAGGCTCCGATATTCCTGTCCTGATTAACTCCTACGGAACCTATAAACGCATGGCTATGGCGCTTGGAGTAGAGAGCCTTGATGAGATCGGCGCCCGCATTGCGGAACTCCTCCACAGCGAAGCGCCGGGGAGCTTCCTTGAAAAGTTGATGATGCTTCCCAAGCTCGCTAAGCTCTCATCTGCATTTCCTCGAATGGTGAAGAGCGCGCCATGCCAGGAAGTTGTCTTAAATGGTGAAGATGCTGATCTGAATAAACTGCCGATCCTGAAATGCTGGCCCGATGACGGAGGCAGATTCATCACGCTTCCGATGGTCTTTACCAAGGATCCCCAAACCGGTAAGCGCAATGTCGGAATGTATCGCATGCACGTCTACGATTCCCATACAACCGGCATGCACTGGCACGTTCACAAGGTCGGTGCTCGGCATTATGCCGAATATGAAAAACGCGGTGAGAGGATGCCGGTTGCAGTTGCGCTTGGTGGTGATCCCGCTATCACCTATGCTGCCACGGCGCCGCTGCCAGAGGATTTCGATGAGATGATCTTCGCTGGCTTCCTGCGCGGAGCGCCGGTGGATATGGTCCAGTGTAAAACCATCGATCTGCAGGTTCCGGCGAACTCTGAGATCGTGCTTGAAGGTTACGTCGATCCGCATGAGCGGCGCACGGAAGGGCCGTTTGGCGATCATACGGGATATTATTCTCCCGCGGACGAGTATCCGGTGTTCCACCTCACATGCATGACACACCGCAGAAAACCGGTCTATCCCGCTACTATTGTGGGTAAACCGCCGATGGAAGATTGCTTCCTGGGCAAGGCGACCGAGAGAATATTTTTACCGCTTATAAAATCGCAGCTGCCTGAGATTGTGGATATGAACCTGCCGGTAGAGGGGATTTTCCACAACCTTGCGCTGGTCTCGATACGCAAGCGCTATCCTATGCAGGCTCGAAAGGTGATCTCAGCGCTCTGGGGACTCGGGCAGATGATGTTTACGAAGATCATTGTGATCTTCGATGAAGATGTAAATGTGCAGGATATGAGCGAGGTTATCTGGCGGCTGGGAAGCAATATCGATCCACGGCGCGATATCACATTTTCCGATGGACCGGTCGATGTCCTCGACCACGCGGCTCCGCAGCCCTTATATGGCTCGAAGATGGGCATCGACGCGACTCGGAAAATCGCGGGTGAGGGTCATGATCGCCCATGGCCGGAAGATATCAGGATGAGCTCTGAAGTCGTGGATAAGATAGATCGGATATGGGGAGAGCTCGGAATTGGCTGAAAGACGAATAATGGTCGCAATATCGGGCGCGAGCGGCGCTATCTACGCGCGCCGGCTGCTCGAAATATTGCCCCGGACTTATAAAACCATATATCTTTCAGCATCCGAAAATGCCCTGGGTATCATACGTGATGAACTCGGATCGCAAGACCTTGCGGATCTTGTTCCGCGATCCGGCAACGAGTGCTTTCGCACAGTCGATTCAAACGATCTGAATGCACCTCCGGCTAGCGGTTCGCATGAATATGATGGCCTTGTGGTTATCCCGTGCTCGATGGGAGTGGTGGGTCGGATTGCTTCGGGAGTGTCTACCGACCTCACTACGCGCGCCGCCGATGTGTGCCTCAAAGAGCGAAGGAAACTGATCCTGGTCGTGCGAGAAACACCGTTCAACCTTATTCATCTTCGCAATATGACCGCTCTCGCTGAAGCAGGAGCAACTATCCTGCCTGCTTCTCCCGCGTTTTATTCCCGGCCGGATTCGGTAGATGATCTGGTGGATTTCGTGGTAGACAGAGTGCTAAAATCGCTGGGTATTAAAACACGTCTCATCGAGGGCTGGGGCGAATGATCGTAAAAACTGCATCCGTTAATCCTTTCAGGAAGATTTTCATCATCCTGGAGATGATCAAATTCGAGCATACAATCTTCGCCATGCCGTTCGCGCTGATATCAATGCTTGTTGCTGCTCACGGCTTGCCGGCACTGCGAATATTTGGGTGGATAATCGTGGCAATGGTCGGAGCGAGAAGCGCTGCTATGGCATTTAACCGGATTGTCGACGCGAAGCTCGACGCCGCGAACCCTCGAACCGCATCTCGCGCTATTCCTAAGGGATTGATCACTGTCAGCGCGGCGTGGATGTTTACCGTGGTTGCGGCGGGTCTGCTTGTGCTGGCTGCATATAAACTCAACAGGCTTGCGCTCATGCTCTCGCCCCTTGCTCTTATTGCGGTAATGGGATATTCGTATTCCAAACGATTTACAAGCCTTTCTCACCTGTGGCTCGGATTGTGCCTGGGTATAGCTCCCGTAGGCGCGTGGATTGCGGTTACGGGGAAGATGGGGTTTCCATCGATGGTGCTGAGCGCCGCGGTTGTGTTCTGGACAGCGGGGTTCGATGTCATCTATTCGCTGCAGGATTTGGAGTTTGATCGAAAGACCGGCTTGTTTTCGCTGCCCGCGCGGATTGGTCCCGAGGCGGCGCTGGTTGCATCGCGTGTTTTTCATGCTCTGATGGTAGGCCTGATAATCTGGTTCGGGCTGCTGTGCCGGATGGGAGCAATGTATTATCTGGGTGCCGTGCTGGTAGGAGTGTTCCTGATTTACGAGCAAAGCCTGATTTCCGCACGTGACACCAGCCGGGTAAATGCGGCATTCTTTACGATGAACGGATGTGTGAGCATCGGGCTGCTTATATTTGTAATGGTGGATTTGTTCTTATGATCGATGTGATGATTGAGAAAAGTGGAGTGGGGGATATACTCAGACGCGCGCTCGATGGAGAACGATTGAGCACCGAGGACGGCATTCGCCTGTTTGAGTCGGACGATCTGCCCGCTATTGGCGCTGCCGCGGACGAGATCAGGCGGAGGAAGAACGGGAATCGCACATTCTTCGTAGTAAACCGCCATATAAACTACACCGATATCTGCAAGAATCGCTGCCGGTTCTGTGCGTTCTCTCGAAATGAAGGCGATGTAGACGCTTATGCAATGACTGTTGAAGAAGTTCTATCTCGCGCTGAGCAGTATTGGGAGCAGATGAAATTCACCGAACTTCACATCGTCGGTGGTCTCCATCCAACACTGCCGCTGGATTATTACATCGATATGTTATCGACTCTGAAACGCCGTTTCCCGAGCGTTCATATTCAGGCTTTTACAGCAGTCGAAATCGCGCATATTGCAGTACTGGCCGGGCTAAGTGTCAGCGATACGCTAAGTGAGCTCAGAAATGCTGGGCTTGGATCGATCCCGGGTGGAGGCGCCGAGGTTTTCAGCCCCAGAGTGAGAAGCATGGTCTGTCCCGAGAAGATGCCGGGTGAAGATTGGCTTGCTGTGATGCGAAATGCGCATGCACTTGGTATAAAGGCTAATTCCACTATGCTGTATGGACACATCGAAACTTATCGAGAGCGCGTGGAGCATATGATCGCGCTTCGCAAGCTCCAGGACGATACGGGCGGGTTCATGACGTTTATCCCGCTTAAGTTCCATCCCGAGAATACCAATCTCGCTCAACTGGCGGCTCCTATGAGTTCATCGGACGATTTGAAGCTCTACGCTGTCTCGCGCCTGATGCTCGATAACATTCCTCATATCAAGGTCTTCTGGATCATGCTCGGAATAAAGCTTGCGCAGGTGGCTCTGAGCTTTGGAGCGGATGATTTCGATGGCACGGTGGTCGAAGAAAAGATCACGCACCGCGCCGGAGCGACCACGCCGCAGGGCCTCACGGTATCGGAACTGGTGCGCCTTATCGAAGAAACCGGGACCATAGCAGTCGAACGCGATACTGTATACAATGAGGTGAAAAGAAATGAAGCTGGGATGCCTGCCATATCTTAATGTTCGTCCCCTTGTCTACACGCTTGAAAAAGGTGGGCTTCCTGACGGCTGGGAACTGGTCTACGCGCCACCATCGGCGCTTGCGGGGATGCTCGACCGTGGAGAGATTGCGGCTGCCCCTGTCTCCAGCTTCGCATGTTTCAGGAACCCTGACTTCAACGTGTGCCCCGAGATATGCATAGCAGCGGACGGCCCGGTTAAGAGTGTGCTTCTGCTCAGCAGGGTTCCTGTCGAGAAAATCGAACGAGTCGCTCTTGATACCAGCAGCCTCTCGGGCGCGAACATGCTTAGGATTATCCTTAACGAAACGTATAACCTGGCTCCCGAATATATTCACGCCAGGCCGGACTCCGTTTCAGATATGTTTATTGATGCGGATGCTGCAATGGTAATCGGAGATCCCGCAATGCAGTGCGATAAAGACGGGTTATTCATACTCGATCTTGCACAGGAATGGAAAAAAATGACCGGACTTCCTGCTGTCTTCGCTGTCTGGGCGGGAAAAGGAATTACCGATGATCTTGTCACGGTTCTCCAGGAAGCAAAGCAGAAGGGAATGACAATGCTGCAAGAGATCGTGCAAACCGAATCGGCCAGGCTCGGTCTTCCTGCGGGTTTATGCTACGATTATCTCTCAAATATTATCATTTACGACATGGGCGAGAGGGAAAAGCGGGGGTTTGAGACATTTAGAGAAAAAGCGCGGGCGCATGGGCTCATTTCTGCCGCGGGAGCCAGGATATGAGCGTTCGAGATATATTACTGGCGGCATCTACCGGAACTCGAATCACTTCGGATAACGCTGTTACGCTGCTCCAAAATGCGCAGCTTCCCGAGCTTGCCTGGGCCGCGGATGCAGCTTGCGCTCTAAAGCATCCTGAGAATATCCGTACCTACGTTATCGATCGCAACATCAACTACACCAATATTTGTATTTCAGGCTGCAGGTTTTGCGCATTTTACAGAAAACCCGGCGATACCGGCTGTTATGTGCTATCAAACGAGCAGATCCTGAAGAAGATCGCTGAAGCCGTAGACATGGGAGCTACGCAAATCTTAATGCAGGGCGGATTGCACCCCGATCTCGACATAGCTTATTTCGAGAAACTTCTGAGCGAGATAAAGCAGATGTTTAATGTGCAAGTACATTCGTTATCCGCACCGGAGATCGTTCACATTTCGCGGGTATCCGGCTTAAATATCCGGGAGACACTCCGAAAGCTTCATAAAGCCGGTCTGGATTCGCTGCCGGGTGGGGGAGCGGAAATGCTTGTGGAAGGGGTTCGAAGTCGAGTCAGCCCGCATAAATGTGGCGTAAACGAATGGCTGGATGTAATGCGATTAGCTTCGGAACTCGGCATGCGCGCAACCGCGACAATGGTTTTCGGAATGGGCGAATCCATTGCCGATCGAGTCTCGCACATGGAGAAAATACGTAAGCTTCAGGGCGAAACTGGTGTATTCACCGCGTTTATCCCCTGGACATTCCAGCCCGGAAATACGGACCTTGGAGGTGAGGCGGCAGGGGGCCACGATTATCTGCGAACGCTCGCGGTCTCCCGTCTCTATCTCGATAACATAGAGAACATTCAAGCATCATGGGTTACGCAAGGCTCTGCTATAGCCCAGCTTTCACTGCGTTTCGGCGCGAATGATATAGGCAGCACCATGATCGAGGAAAACGTCGTGGCTGCCGCCGGAGTCAGCCACCGGATGAGCGAGAATGATCTCATTCGTATGATCCACAACGCCGGATATGATGCTGCCCAGCGAACCACGCTCTACGAGCCGATCAGGAAATATCAAAGACAGGAGACAGCATGACAGGCAGTGCCGCGATAATCGGTGGAAGCCAGGGCTTTCGCACGGTTCAGAAGCTTTCGGATACCGACAGATTTGATCCAATAGAAACTCCATTCGGCTTCTCTCCACCCATTCACAGGTTAAAATCTAAGGGTAATGACATATTCTATCTCTCCCGTCATGGCGAGACCGGCTATACGGTTTCTGCTCCATACGTTAACTACAGGGCTAACATTTGGGCGCTTAAAGAACTCGGAGTGTCACGGATCATCGCATGGTCAGGACCCGGAGCGATAGACCCATCGCTCCCGATTGGAGATATACTGGTTCCAGATGATCTTATCGACGAAACAAAAGGCCGCGCCGCAACGTTCTTCGATGGTCTTGGTATCGGCTTTATCAGGCAAAATCCTGTCTTCTGCCCGACATTATCGATGAATCTGCGGGAAGCCATCATATCCCGGCAGGGTCACTGCCGCACATCCGATGTTTACGTCTGCACCCAGGGCCCACGCCTGGAGACTCGAGCCGAGATCAGAAAATTCGCATCTTACGGCGCTACTCTCGTGGGCATGACTCTCATTCCCGAAGCTTTTCTTGCTAAAGAACTCGAGATGTGCTACTGCCCGGTCTGCTACATTACTAATTATGCAGAGGGAGTTATCGAGCGCACCTACAAACCGGGAGAGCTCTTCGAGGGCCTGCTCGCTAATAATGAAAAAGATCGGGTAGACGCGGCAGTGGAGGCTTTACCTGAGATTGCGCTGCAGGCGATTTCGGATGAATTTGAATCAAAATGCAAGTGCAACCTATCGATGGAGCGCTACAGGCGCCGTGGTGACATTGGCGATGACTGGAGGACCTGGATTCTAAAGCCATAACATATATAACTTCACCTCCGCGTGCTGCACAAGTTTTGACCAGCTTATGACTGGGCAAAATCCATATAGGTATGGGTTGTGGGAGTTTTGCAACCCTGGCGGAGGAAGCCATGAGTGTCAGGTTAGGACGAGTCTTTGGTATCCCGGTCGAGATACATGCGACCTGGATTATTATATTCGCACTGTTGACATATAGCATCGGGCTTGGATTCATTGCCCGAGTTCAGAATGATTTGACGACCGAGCAGGCTGTGGGCTATGGCGCTATAGCCGCGCTTGCTCTTTTTATTTGCTTGATGGCACATGAGCTTGCGCACGCGCTCGTAGCTCGAAAATGCGGCATACGGACCGGAGTAATTACCCTGTTTCTCTTCGGAGGACAGGCGCAGCTTTCAAGAGAACCTGATGAATGGTCGCATGAGCTTGCAATTGCGATTGCAGGTCCGGCATCGAGCATACTGCTCGCGCTGGTATTTGTGATACCTTACACACTGCTTCCGCGCGAGTCAATCTGGTGCACAGTCGCGTTTTACCTCGCTTTCGCTAACGCGCTGCTGGGAGCTGTGAACCTGCTTCCGGGTTATCCGCTCGATGGAGGCAGGGTCCTCAGGGCTATCCTCTGGGGAATCTCTCGAAGGCGAATGCTCGCTACACGTGTAGCCACTATCGCGGGTGAGCTCATTGGTCTTGCGACAGTTGGCTATGGTCTACTGCAGCTGATACACAAAGATACCGGCGGAATTTGGCTTGTTATGATCGGCTGGTATGTG
>Ga0123519_10002218_pt1 | contig 33018 bp, 31 predicted proteins | sample YelNatPaOPRAMG02_FD_87396 | JGI IMG/M metagenome (GOLD analysis project Ga0123519, IMG submission 87396) | Hot spring microbial communities from Yellowstone National Park - Yellowstone National Park OP-RAMG-02 (version 2) | ecosystem: Environmental > Aquatic > Thermal springs > Hot (42-90C) ... | reverse complement strand
CCGTTGGCCGAAACGACCAGCCCACAGGTCTGGTCTTCAGCCCCCTTTCAGGGGGCTTCCCACTACGTAGCCGGAGGATTCATCCTCCGACGAGGCCGGCGGCCGAGTTTGCGGTTGCCCTACTGCTCGTCCTTTTGCTCCTCCGCTGGCGAGGAGGGAAGGCCGCGCTCTTTCGTTTGCCCCCCAGCGCGTTTCCCCGGGCTTCGGGCGTAACCGATCTGGATCCTGGCGCAACGCGCTATGGCTGTTGGTTGGGGAGGGTGGTGTCCTCCACCGAAGAAACAGCCAGGCGACCTCCGGCGGCCCGGATGCCCAGGCGCGCGTCGTCCAACGCGTGCGGCCGGCAGACGGCTCCAACTTTGCCCCGGACAGAGACCGGCGGATGTACCGGATGCGGCGGGCAGCGGTACAGCGGGTATCTCCGGGGAAGGGAAACCCGCGAGGCGATGAGCCCTTGTCGAATGGGTTGGGTTGGCGCACCCACCGACAAACGCACGGGGCCGACCGCGGCCAGGAGGGCATCCCCACTAGGCTCTAGGATGCCTTTGGGAGAAAGAGTGGGGGTTCTTATGCGCTTATTCTCCTTCGGGAGCCAGCGGTGGTCGTGTTGCAGGCCCGCACCCCCCGTTGTACAATGCGTATGGCGTGCTGAGCGTCGCACCTTCTTTCGTTTTGAACGGCGACGCCGCTATGACGGCTTTTCTGCCCTTGCTCGGAACGCCGAGGATTTCCCTCCTTACGGGCCGCGGGGAGTGGGTGTAACACCCCCGCTTCGCGGCCAGGAAGCTAACGTGTCCAGCCTTGGGAAGCCTAACGGAATCATGGAGGCCCTGGGGCTCCCGGAAGGCTTCCGGGAGCGGATGGCCCGATTCCTGGGTCCAGAGTATCCGATTTTCCTCGAGGCGCTTGGCCGGCCTCCTGAGCACGCCCTGCGTGCGAATCTCTTGAAGGTGGAGCCGGAGCGGCTCCTCTCCCTATTGGCGCTGAGCGCATCCCCCCTGCCTTGGTGCCCGGAGGCGTTCTTGCTGCCCGGCGGCATCCACCTGGGCCAGCACCCGCTCCACGCGGCCGGCTTGTTTTACCTTCAAGAGCCGAGCGCCACTGCGGCCGTGCCCCTCCTCGACCCGCAGCCAGGAGAGCGCATCCTGGACCTGTGCGCCGCGCCCGGTGGCAAGAGCACCCACATCGCCGCCCGCCTTCGGGGGCGGGGCCTCCTTTGGGCAAACGAACGACACCCGGGGCGGGCGCGCGTGCTCCTAGAGAACCTGGAACGGTGGGGGGTGCGCAATGCCGTGGTGAGCGTCGAATCCCCGGAGCGGCTGGCCGAGCACCTGGAAAGCTTTTTCGACCGCGTGCTGGTCGACGCACCCTGCTCCGGCGAGGGCCTTTTCCGGCGCGACCCCCAGGCGGTGCGCCAGTGGAGCCCGGAGGGAATCGCCGGATGTGCCCGACGGCAGCAGCGTATCCTGGAGGCCGCCGCACGCCTGGTGCGTCCCGGGGGCGTGCTCGTCTACGCCACCTGTACCTTCGCCCCCGAGGAAAACGAGGCCGTAGTGGCACGCTTCCTGGCGGTGCACCAGGAATGGGTACTGGAAGAGGGGCCACCGTGGGAAGGGGTATCTCCGGGCCGGCCGGAATGGGCCGGCGAGGTTCCCCCGCTGCTCGCTGAACAGCTTCGGCGTGCCCGTCGTTTCTGGCCCCATCGGGCCGCCGGGGAGGGGCACTTTTTGGCACGCCTGCGGCGAACGGAAGGGCCCCGCCCGAAAGCCCCGCCCTTATGGCGCCCGCACGTGCCAGCCCGGGCGCTACAGGCTTTCCAGGCCTTTTCCCAGGAGGCCTTGTGCCGACCCGTGGAGATCTCGCGGCTGGTCCTGTTCGGCGAGGCGCTCCTTGCGCTCCCCGAGGGACTGCCAGACCCAGCCGGTCTGCGTCTCCTACGGGCAGGATGGCTCCTGGGTCGGGTCCGCGGAGAGCGTTTTTTCCCCAGCCACGCGCTTGCCATGGGGCTGGAGCCCGGTACAGCACAACGTTCCCTGGAGTTACCCATGGAGGGGGAAGACGTTCAAGCGTTTCTGCGCGGGAAAGAGCTGCGGGCAACCGGTATGCCCGGGTGGTTGCTCGTGACCGTAGTGGGTTTCCCCCTCGGCTGGGGAAAGCAGGTGGGCGAACGGGTGAAAAACCACCGTCCAAGAACGGCTGTGTGAGGGCTGTCTGCCTCGGAACGTCCAGGTCGGCCAGGCCGGCCAGCCGATCGACGTTCCCCAGGGGGACGGCCTGCGGGAAGGTGATCCGCGCTACGTCCGGGGCGCCCGCCGGGCCTATCATGGGACGACGGGATGGCCCGACCGCGACGGGGCAAAGGGGGGATGGACCGTTGCTGTCGGCACGCGAGCGAGGCAGGGCGCGCTTTTGCGGCAGAATGTAACCGGGCATGCCTGTGCTCGCCCTGCCGCGGACGCGCAGTTCCGTCCTCGGAGGAACCGTAAGACCAGGCGAGGTGACGAGATGAAATGGATCGAAGTGCTGGACGAAAACCGCCTCCCCGAGGGGGCAAGGGAAGTCGTCGAAGCGGACGGTGTCCCGGTGCTCCTGGTCCGACACCGGGGGGAGATCTTTGCTACTGCGGCCCACTGCCCACACATGGGGGCTCCTTTGAAGGACGGGCGGATCACCGAGGAGGGCCTACTCATCTGCCCCCGACACCGGAGCGCCTTCTCCCTGCGCACCGGGGATGTGGCCGAATGGACGCCCTGGCCGCCGGGGGTGGGGCGGTTCCTGGGGACGCTGCGCCGGGAGCACGCGCTGCGCGTCTACCCGGTGCGGGAAGAGGGCGGACGGATTCAGATTGGGGTACCCGACTAAGCCTGCGCTCCGGTCGCGGATGAGTTGCGTCTTTGTGCGATCGGCTCCCTCCGCACGGGTGCGCCTCTCCTCGCCCGTAGGCGTGCCTGAGGAGCAGGCCGTCCTTCCGGAACACGCCTGGCCGGTCGGTGCGTCCTCGGCCCTTTTTCGTGCCCTTTGCCCGAACCTCCCATTGGGTGCGCCTGGAGGGGTCGAGGCCCGCACGGAGGCAGCGCAGCACGTGGGGGAGTCTTCCGGACCGACAGGACGTACCCACGCAGCGCCCCTGTGGCGGGAGGAGGCGCAGTTCCGACGGGGCGCCCGGTTCATCCGGGACGACCGCTTGCGGCAGGAAGCGTTGCGGACGATGCCCAGCGGCCGATGGATGCGGAAACGGCTGCCGACCAGGGGGAATCCACTGCAGGGTGCCTGTTCACGCGGACGCGGTGTCCTCCGGAAGCACACGGACCGTTGCGCCGCGCCGGGCTGGCCTTACGGTAAAGGCCTCTCCGCCCCCCTGATGCTCCAGGAACTCCCGAGCGCTTCTTTCGAGCGCCGTGGCCTGTTCTTCGCCCACGGCCAGCGCGTACACCGTAGGCCCCCACGAGCTCTGGCCCGCGCCCAGCGCCCCCGCCTCCAGCCAGAGGTCGATCAGGCGCCCCGACACGGGATTGGCGTACCGCCCTCCCTGCACGGCGGCGAATGAGTCGCCCACCAGGCGTTGGATCTCGGTGAGTGCCTGGCCGAAACGCGCCGCATCCCCCTCCACAACGGCCGGAAGCATTTGCATCAGGAGGTACCGACACAGCTTCTCGGCCAGGCCTGCCGAGGAGGGAGGCAATCCCCGGAACGCGGCCTGCTCCCGCTCCCCGCTCAGGCCCCGATCGACCTCGGGGATGGCCACGACAAAGCGCCACTCCGGCGGAAGTCGCGCCCGAAACAGCAATGGCGGCGGAAGGGACCGCCCTCCCCCTGCTGGGTGGCCTCCATCGACTACAAACCCGCCATACCGGAAGGCGGCCACGCCGATTCCCGAATGCACCCCCCGGCCCATCCGCGCGGCAATCTCGTCCACGGTAACACCGAGCCCGCCCAGGCGGGCCAGCGCCGTGCCCACAGCCAGCGCAAGCTGCGTCCCCGAGCCCAACCCCACATGCGCCGGGATGCCAGAGCGCAGGCGCAGGTGGGCACCGGGTACCGCCGGGAAGTGCCGCAGGAACGCCTCCGCAAACGCGGCGACTCGCTCTGCCTCGGGCCCCTCAACGGTCAAACCGTGCGCCAGGCGCGCCTCCAGCACGACGTTCGGCCGTTCGATGGCCACCCCGATGCTCCCGTACAGGCGGCCCAGCTCGCCGTTCAGGTCCAGGAAGCCCAGGTGCAGGCGGGCCGGGGTCTTAACCAGGACGGCCATGCTTCCACCCCTCTACATGCTCCTGAATCCGGGCGAACGCCTCTAACTCGGCCTCACCGCCCGTCTTGCGCACGATCGCTTCGGAACGCTTGAGTGCCTCCCACACCGGCTCCGGTCCGGAAAGGTGAAGACGTGTGGCCAGGATGGCAAGCTCCAAGAGCGCGTTGCGCGCCCGGTTAAACCCCAGAAAATCGCGCTGCCAACCCCGATGCACCACCCGGCAAGCGATCTCTGCCCGCTCCTCGCCGCCATCCACCGTCACAACCTGAAGCTCCCGCCAGTAACAGCTCCCCTGAAGCACCACCCCGGGCACCCGCTGCGCGGGGAAGTGAGGGAGCAAGGGGTCGCCTAGCGCCGCATCCACGAAGGCCCGGATGTCGTCGGTCACATTGGCCACGCCGTACCCGGTGGTGACGAGGTTCGCGTACGTATGGGTGCTGCGGAACGGCCGCACGACGATCTCCTCCTCGCCCCAGAGCACCCCCATCGGAGCGAAATTGGGGCGGCCGGCCGCATCCAGCGTGGAGAGGATCAGCTCAACGATCACGACCCACCACCCGCAGGTATTCTGCGCCCTCCCGATGGCTGCTGCCGATCACCAGGCGGTGCAGCGGACCGCCGTCCACTTCCTCCAATTTCCCCTGTGCCTCCACGGTGTCCCCAAGGTCGGCTGCCTGACAGAAGAGGCCCTCGTAGGAGCAGATCTCCTCCACCGCCACCTGCGGGCCTTCCAGGATGCGGACCTTCTCCAGGCGGTAGAGCGCCGGGAGATAGACCGCCTCCTCCGCGTCCGCGATCACCCCCCGAAGCCTCGCCACCCCCGCGTCCCGGTACGTGTGTTCCCCGTAGGTTTCGTGGATCTCGGCATCGCTGCGCGTGGGATGCAGCGAAAGGTAACGGCGCGCCGGACCGTAGTGGGCATAGTTCCAGCGGCGGCCGGCCAACCAGCGTGCGTCCTGCTCCGTGAGGTGGTGTCGGGGCGCTGTCTCCCGACACCAGCGTTCCACGAAAGCGCCATCGAGCGGATGGAGATCCGGGATCGTCCCCGCAAGCACAGCCGTGCACAAGCGCTGGACACTTTCCCGCCCGTAGACGGTGAGGTCGATGTCCGAAAATGCAGGATCGTGGATCCCCAGGAGGATAGAGCCGGTTACCCCCAGGCGATCCAGCGGAATCCCGGCTGCTTCGTGGATCGATTGCGCCAGACGGGCGACCTCTTCCTCCAGCGGGTCGGCCGGCGCGCGCACGATCTCCGCCAGGCGCTCCTCGGGGCAGTAGTATCTTCGCACCCGCGTTCGCGGTACCAGGGAAAAGAGCATGTTGCGCACCGGGTCGCAGCGCACATAGGCCGGGTAATGCACCTGCAGGAAATCGAGCGTCTGAGCCACCTGATGCGCGTGATAATAGGCCAGGTTGCGGTGGTAGGCCTGGCCCAAGCGCCGCCACCGCCCCTCTGTCGCCGGGGAATACTTCAGGTAGGCCGTATAGGCGTCCGGCGGATGAAGGTACCCGACCACACAGAAAAGCAGACCTTCTTCCGTCTCTATAAAGTCGCGATCCTTCGGCTTGCGGTTCACCACGTCTCGTCCTCGCTCAGGTAACCCCAACGCAGGTCCTGCTCCTGGAGGTACTTTTTCCCCAGGCGCACCGCCAGCGCCGCTTTCTGGAGCTCCCGGCCCAGGTAGAAGGCGTGGCTGGCCTCGTCGACCCCAAGCTGGGCAAAGATCTCCGAGAGGTCCGTGCCCTTGACGAACAGATCGCGGTTAAAGACGTAGATATTCTGGTCGTCGGCAAAGATGCGGAAATTGGCATCCCGAATCAAGCGCTGCATCTCGCGCAATTCTTGCTCGGAATAGTGCTCGTGGGGCGGGTCCTTGACGGTGATCAGGCTGTCGTCCAACATCTTGGGCAAGATGTGGTTCTGCACCGCATAGTGCATCAGCCGCCGGGCGCGGTCCAGCTCGCGTACCGCCCCCCGAGCCCAGCTGATCACCTCGGTCGTCAGGACATAGTCGATCCCCAATTCGGCGATGATCCCCGCCATCACCGCGTTGATGCCCGTGGAATCGGCATCGGTAAGCTCGGTCAGGTTGCCCACGCCGATCAGCATCTCGGCGTCCGGATGACGGCGACGGGTCTCGTAGAAGCGGCAGATCGATTCCGTGAAACCGAAGCCGATCGGGTTCAGGATCGGATCGATGATGTAGGGGACGTTCCACGCCTCCAGGCGGGCGATGTTCCGCTCCAGCGACTCGAGCCCCTGGTCGAAATCGGGGATCACAACCACCTTGCACGAAAGGCGGGGGGCCAACTCGATATTCCGCGAGTTGACGCTCAAGAGGTAATCGATGCCCGCCCGGTCCGCAAGCAGGATATCCTCGGGGTTGAACGTGTCCAGGCTCACCTGGAATCCCCGCTCTTTGAGCGCCCGGACGACCTGCTCCACGCCCTCGAAGCGGCCCTCGACCGGACAGCCCAGGTCGATGATATCCGCACCGCACTTTCGGTAATACTCGGCGCGTGCCAGTACCTCATCCAGGCTCAGGGCGTAAGCATCCACGATCTCGGCCAGGATCTTGACCCGGTACTCCCCGTACCCTTCCCGGGAACGCTCCCGGCCGAAAAAGGCCGGGATATCCTTGAGATCCTTCGGCCCGCGGACCACCGGGACGCCCAACGCATCGACGAGTGGGGAGAGGTCCCCCTGGCAGAGGCCCGGAATCAGCACCAGGTCGCACCCCTGGGCGCTTTTCAAATGCCTGGCGATAAAGCGGGTGTCCATCAACGCGGCCACAGAGATCGGGAGTACCGCGATCTCGTACTCCCACTCCGGAGCCATCCGTTCCAACACCTCACCCAACGCTTTGGCGGCCAGCCGGCCGGTCACAAAAAGGTAACGAGGCATGTTTCCAGCTCCTCAGGGCTCCGGACGATCGAAACGCCCGGAAACTGCGCCAGGCGCTGCACATTCTCCAGGTCGATCGGGCGTGGGTAAACCTTGATCGGCTCACCCCGAGGGTCCAGCGAGTCCATCTCTGGGGCAAGGTCGGTCGGCAGGACGATGATCGGAACGCGGGACTTGCCGGCCTGGGCAAAGAGGTTGGTCACCAGCGTGTCCGAAATGCCATGCACGAACTTGGCCACCGAGTTCGAGGTCGCCGGAGCGACCACCAGCACCCGGTACGTTCCCTTGGAGAAACGGCCGGCATGGGGAGCACTGGCCACGGTCTCGCGGTAGACCCGGGCCCGGCCGCTGTAGATGGTCTCTTTCAGCCGGTACATCCGGACGACTTCTTCTGCTGCCCGCGAGAGAAAGACATCCAGGTTCTCATAGCGGTAGAGCCGTTCGGCGCACTCGGCCAGGAAGTGGCCGGCACCGGTGATTGCCCAGGCAATGCGCTTTTCGTCCATCACCGTTCATCCTCAGGGAGCAGGAAATCGCCACCGTGGTTGCCCAAAAGGAGCCGGTGCCAGACCTTGCCCCTTGTGCTCTCGACCCGCTCCAGCGTCCCTGCGGCGCGCACGCGCTCTCCCTCCCGGGCCTGTTCGCAGAAGCGCCCCCGGTAAGAGACGATTTCCGTGAGCGCCTCCACCGCAGGACCCTCGAGGACACGCACCCGGTTGACCCGGTAACAGCAGGGCGTGAACAGGCTTTCCCGGGCGTCCACCACGGTCGCCTCGATCGTGGCCTGCCCGAGCGGGGTGTAGATGCGGTCCCCGTAGCGCTCGTCAAGCTCTTCCGGGGCTTTCAGGAAACGGATGAAATAGGGCCGGCCGCGGAAGCATCCCTGCATCGCCTTAGCCCTTTCCCGCAGCGCGTACGCTTCCGGCGTAGCAAAGGCGCTCGCCCCCCGCTCCTGATAGAGCGCGGCGAGCTCGCGCTCGCCCAGTGCCTCCACCGGGCCGCCGGCCGCACGTAGCGCCAGGAGCGTCCGATGCACCGCCCGCGAGTTCTCCGAGCCATAGACCACGAGGTCCAGGTCCGACCGTGGGGTGTGGAGACCGATCAGGAGGGAACCGGAGATCCCCAGAGAGCGCCACTCGATCCCCGCTTCTTCCTGAAGGATGGAAGCAAAGGCCACTGCATCCTCTTGCAGCGCATCGTTTCTTGCGGAGGCCCGGAGTTCCTCCAGGCGCTCGTGCGGGCTGTAGATGCGATGCACGCTCTCCCGGGGCACGCTCTGCAGGATGCGGTGGAACACCGGGTCCGGAGCCAGGTAATGAGGGTACGATTCCTCCAGGAAACGCTCCTGGTCCACCCAGTCGTAGAGCCGGCGGTAGCCGGTGTTCCCCTTTTGGCGCTCGCTTGCGCCCCTCCAGGGGACATAGCGCAGGCAAGCGATGGTGCGGTTCGGCGGGTGCACCGATCCTTTTACCGCGAAGAAGAGGCCCTCCACGGTCTCCAGATAGTGTCCCTCGAGGACCATCCTGCTCCACCCATCGCTGTACCAGGCAACGTCCCTGCTCGCCCTTCCCGGAGCCGTTCCAGCCGCCACCAAAAGGCGGTTATCCGCGTCGCCTCCTCCGGGAAAGCCCCTTCAGAAGGGCTGTTCTAGCCACTCCTGGAAGGTGGTGTGACGGGGCAAGTACTCGCCGGTACGGATTTCGTGCCGGATCTCGCCCAGGGTCCCGTACCCCTCGGCGAAGGCGTCATGGCTATGGATCCCCTCGAAGCTCACATGCTTGGCCAGCACAAAAGCCGTATCCGGCAGATCGCCATAGGTCTGGATCACGTTGTAGAGCATCTCGCGAACCACGTCCTCGGCGAAGCGCGGATTCCGGTGCGCTTTGTTCACCACGAAGAACTCGTCCGGCCGTTTCAAAAGGCTGTAGATCTCGGAGCTCATCGACGCTTCGACGATCTCGACCAGGTCCTCTGCGCGCACAGGGGCATCCGAGCCGATCAGCAACGTCCCCCGGCCGCGCTGGTTGTGCGAGGCAATAGGGATCGCGTTCAGCGCACGCTCTGCGTCCCGCTCCGAGAACCCCTCGGCCAGGAGCATTTCCCGGGCGTGCTGGCGCACCATGTCCTGGGCACAGGGGCACACGGTCATGCCGTCTGCTTCGACGCCGACCGCCCGCTTGACCCGCTCCGGAAAGCTGACGGCAACGCCAAGCAGCGTATAGAGCTGCTGGCTTTTCTTTGCGGATAGGGGTGTGGTCTTGTCCATAGGATAGATGGCCCGGATGTGGGCTTCGGAGCGGAGCGCGTGCTGCCGTTCGAGCACCTGGCGCGCGATGTGCTCGCTCAACGTCTCGATGTCGGGGTACTCCTGAAGGGCAACCTCCTCGGCCGTCTCCTCCAGGATGTCGCAAAAGCGCGACATGTGCACGCCCATCTGCTCCGGGCTCAAGTCGGCAAAGAGGTCCATCGTCGCGTAGAAGAGGTTTTCCACACCGCCCCGGACGATGCGGATCACCCGCCGGAGTCCCGTCACCCCCACCCGGTTGAGGCTCACGCGCACCGCAGGCTCCCCTTGCTGGACATCCCGCTCCGGCTGGATCCGCAGGCGGGAGCGGCGGATGAGCCCTTCCTGCGAAACCTCCTGAGCCAGCTCGGCCACAGTGCGCTTGAGCACCGGGTGGATCAGGTTTGGCGCGATCTCGGCCAGGGGCACCAGCACAAAGGCGCGCTGCACCATGCGGGGGTGAGGGATGGTGAGCTCCGGGGTCTCGAGCACCAGGTCGTCGTACAGCAAGATGTCGATGTCGATGGGACGAGGCCCGTCGCGGAACGTGGGTTGCCGCCCCATGCGCTGTTCGATCTGCTTCAAGAAGTGGAGGAGTTCGACCGGGGAGAGGTCGGTTCGGATCTGGCAGACCAGGTTGAGGAAATCGGGCTGATCCAGGTAGCCCACCGGCTTGGTTTCATACAGAGAAGAAACTTTCTCGATCTGGGCCCGGCTACGGAGGTACTGCAGGGCCTGGATCAAATTGGTGTGCCGATCGCCCAGGTTCGCACCCAGGCCAAGATATACTGGGGTAGACATTTTCGCTCCTCTTTCCCCTTCGCCAGTGGCTCCAAGCGAGGACAAGCCGTGAAGGGGAAGTGATCGGAAGTGTAGCGCAATTCCAGCGAGATGTCAAAAAGAAGGTGCGGCTTCCCGTCCTCCAGGCCCGTCCTGAAGCAGGAAGAGAAAGAGGGCCGCCGTGACCAGGTCCGCCGTGGTGCCGGGGTTGAGGGTATGCCCTGGGTCTCGGAGCCTCCGGTCCAATTCCGAGACCGCTTCCCGCCCATCCGGCGTCCGAATACCGCCCGCTTGCAACGCCTGGTCTGCCCAGCGAGAGACCTCCTGGGCGCTTTCCACGCCGCGTTTGCGCGCAATCAGGGTGTCTGGAACCTGCGCGAGGATGCGCAGGTAGGCCTCCACGATGGCCCACGAGAGGTTGCGGGTCGCACTCCAGGCTTCGCGCAGGGCAGGGTAGCCGAGCTCGAAGGTGATGGCATAGCCGGTCACGTACTCCCGGGCAATCGCATCGCGTTCCCTGGCCAGCTCCATAGCCTCCAAGAGCGTGATGCGAGGCTCCTCGGCCACATCGCCCCTTTCCGCCCGCCCCAGTCCTCCGGGGCGGGCCAGCCGAATGGCCGCATAAGCCAGGCGGGCATCCTCAACCGTGAGTCCAGCGAGCACCCGGCCCACGTTCTCTCGCAGTGGGCCCGGCTGCAGCGCCGCTCTCGCCAGCGGAGCGAGCAGGAGGACGATTCCCAGGTTGGTATTCGTGCGTACCCAGCGGCGGGTGTCGCGGATCGCCCGCCAGATCGTCCGGCCCACAGAGGAGCGGCCGGCCGCAGCAAAGGCCGGCCCAATGGCGACCGCGCTCAGGAGGAAATCCTCGTACCGCGCATCCGTGAAATCGGCGTAGCGGCAAACGTTTCCTGGTTTCGGTGCGCTCACCTCCAAAAGACAGGCGGCCTGGGCCGCCTGAGCCACCGCTCGAGCCGTCCACCGCGCCTCCAGACCGCCCATCCCCACCTCCGAAACAGCCTACTTCAGGCCCCGCAAGATGTGGTCTACGATGAGGTCGGCGATGTTCTGCGGGGTCGTACGCTGCAGGCCCCGCCAGCCCGGGATGCTGTTCACCTCCAAGACGTAGGTCTGTCCGTCTTCCGCCTGCAAGAGGTCGACCCCGGCATAGTCGCAGCCGACCAGCTGGGATGCGCGTACGCTGAGTTCCTCCAGCTCTGGCGGCAGGGTCACCGCCTCCACCTCGGCCCCCTGGGCCACGTTGCTCTTCCAGCCGCTTCCCTTGCGGCGCATAGCCGCCACCACCCGCTCCCCAATCACGAAGGCGCGAAAATCGTCTCGGCCGTGGGGGATGAACTCCTGCAGGTAGTAAACGTAGCGGCCCAGCTCCAGTGCCCGAAACGCACGGTAGGCGGAATCCTCGTCCGAAAGGCGGAGCATTCCCTTCCCTTCGGAGCCAAACAGCGGTTTCAGCACCACGTCTTTCAGCTCTTGGAAGGCCAGGAGGGCCTGCTCAAAGCTTTCGGTGACCGCGGTGCGCGGGGTGGGGATCCCGGCATCCTGAAGCAGGAAGGAGGTGTAATACTTGTCCACGGTGCGCTCGATCGCCCTGGGCGGATTGACCACTTTCGTGCCCAGCCGCTCCAGGCGGTGGAGCGCATCCATGCGGAAGATAATCTGCTCCAGGGAGCCGATGGGAATGGTGCGCACGAGCAGCGCCCGGCAACTTTCGATGGCCTGTCCCCCGGCATCCAGGTGCACCGGCCCGTGTACCCAGGCGCAGAAGCGCGTCATGGGGAAAAAGGGCGTCTCCACGCCCCGACGCTGGAGGGCCTCCTGCAAGGCGCGTACGTGCCACCCGGCTTGGGAGGCCATGATCCCGATCTTGAGCGGCATCCCCTAGCGCTCCGCAAGCGAGGTGCGCAGTACCCCCACGTTCACCCCGCCAGCATGGAAGGATCGGCCGCTGTTCAGGTTGTTTACCCACACCTCGGCCGGGCTGAAGAGCAGCGGATCGATCTGGTAAAAGTCCCCGTAGCGCTGGAAGAGCTCGTAGAAGGGGGTGCCATAGTCCCGCGAAGCCGCAGAAGGGATTCGGGGCACGAGCTCCTCGAGCTCCTCATCGTTCGCCCGCACGAGGTAGTAGACCTGCCCGCCATAGAGCACGCCGTCGTTGGTGCGCCCGATCGCTTTGAGGTCGTCGCCGGCCACCGGAGCCAGCGGGCAGGTCCCATACCCGGCGATCACCTGTCGCACATCGAAGCCCAGCTCCACCATCTTGTGCAGGCCGGTCTCGACCACCCGGGCAGCAATCTGCACCGACCCCACGATGCTCGCCGTCGGGGCGATCAGCAGGTACAGCCGCTCCGGCCGGACGCGGCACTTTTCCGCGATGTAGATCGCGACCTCGACGCCGGGGAGTTTCCGTCCCTCCAGGAGCAGCACGGCCACGTCCGCCTCATCGCGGTAGTCCAGTTTGGCAAAGAGCTCTTCTCCGGCGTAGCGTGCCCGGGCCGGCCCCGAGCCCATAGCGAAGAACTTGTCTCGCTTGATCGCCCAGCCGGCGTACTGAGAGGCCATGCAGGCGATGTGGGGGTGGCTTACGTGGACGCTCACGCCAGGGAGCCAGAAATCGGCGCCGCCCCCCACTTGCTCGAAACGGAGCCGGACAAACTGGACCTGTCCCAATCCGCCCAGGCAGGCTTCGGCAAAGAGCCGGCCGGCCTCCAGGCTTCCGGGCACCTTGACCCCGGCGTCGATCAGCGGAGTCCCCGATTCCAACGTCAGTACCTGGATGCCAAGCGCCTCTGCGTCGTCGATCATGCGCTGGGCGATCGCAGCCGCGCGTTCATTGACGCTGATCATAGACGAGAACCTCCCCTTTGCCCAGCGATGCCAGGTCGCCGCAATAGCGGCGGTAGTGGCCCGACAGATGCGCATCCACGATCGGAAGCCCAAAATTGGCCAGCATACGCAGGTAGGGACGCAGGAACACTGGCTGGTAGCGGCAGGAATAGCGGAAAGTGGGAAGCAGCTCCGCCACCTCGCCCAGAGCGATGATCGAGCCCCACTTCATCCCCGCCCCGGCCCGGGCCCCGAGCCGCCCGAAGACGAAGATGTTGCCGGCGATCATAAATGCACCGGCGAACTCGCCGATCTCTCCCCCTACGGCGATCACCCCACGGCGCATGGCCGCGCCCACTTCGTTCCCGGCGTTCCCGGTGACCACGATCAGGCCGCGGTTCATCCCCCGGGGGCTTCCGCGATAGGCTCCACCCAGGCCGTGGCCGGCGTTGCCGTGGATCTGGATGAGGCCCCCAGCCATCTCGGCCCCCGCCCAGTCCCCCACGTTCCCGTGGACGACGATTTCGCCACCCCGCATGCCGGAGCCCAGGTGCATCCCCACATCCCCCCGGATGATGATGCGGCCCTGCGTCATCCGGGCACCGATCCACTTGACCCGCTTGAGGTCGCCTTCGATCGTGATCTCGGCCGATCCGTTGCCGGAGACGGAAAAGAACTCGCCCAGCGGCACCGCTTCGTTGCCATAAAGCAACGGAAGGGCAGCGATCTCGGATGCCGTCTTGCCCAGGAAATGGTCTGGAGCGATCTTCTCCGCCTCCAGGGGCACGGCTGGTTCTGTTTTCAGAATCAACGTCGTCATCTCTGCTCGTCCTTGTTCGACTCTGCGAGCACCTGGTGCAGGTGGATGTTGAACTGGCCCAGCGAACCCCCATAGTTTCCGGCGGAGATCCGCCGGATACCCGGCTGGCACGCGGCGCGGATCCCGACCCGCATCGCCTCCTCGACCGCCGCCAGGGTCAGCCCATCGATCACGATCTCGAGCACGCAGTTGACCCCTTCCGGCAGGGCCGAGGCCACGACCCCACGCAGCGTCGGGCAGTAGGCATCGTTGGTCGAAGCCGGCAGGAAGCGGTAGCGCGAACGGGGTTTGCTCCCGCTGCGCACGACCCCGCCCGGGAAGGGCAACACCACCCCAGGCACCCGCTGCATGGCCTCCACCGCCCGCTCCGCCGCGTGCAGGGTGGCCTCCAGGCTCTCCCCCAGGATCAGGAAGTTCCCGCCCCCCACCGAGCGCTGCATCCCAAACTTGTCCTCGACCAGGAACTCCCCCTCCATCACCGGGATCCGCCAGAACCGCCGGCCACGCCACATCTTGCTCACCTGGTAGCCGTCCCCGAAGTAGCGGAGTTGTCGGCCAACGGAAATCTGGTCCGGCGCCTCCAGGCCGTTGAAGCAAGCGGTCGTGGGGCAGGTCAGCACCGTCTGGCCGATGCGCTCCAGCAGCCGCTTTCCCAAATCGTCCTTGGAGGGGGTGAAGAGGAGCACGCTCACGCCCGGCCGGCCGTCGGGAGTCTCGGCAGGCTCGCCCTCGATCCCCGCCTCGCATTTACAGCCGATCACCGAGGTCGCAAAGCCGGTCATCTTCAGCGCCGCCTGCTGCGCCCAGTAACGGTTATGGGCGGTGATGACCACCCGCGTCCCCCACATCTTGAAGGCTTCGGCGAACGTGTCCTCGATCTCCACACCGTCGATGTACAACGCCATAGCGCACTTCCTTTTGGGCAAGTAAGTCGCCCGCCCCTACAACAGCCGCCCAGTCACCGGGATCACCTGGCCCGTGATGCCGCTGGACTCGTCCGAGGCCAGGAAGACCACCGTGGCCGCGATCTCCTCCCGTTTGGTCCAGCGGGCCAGATCCTCGGGCTTGGGCTGCATGGCTTCCACGTTGGATTTGGTGTCCACGATCCCCGGTGCCACGGCGTTCACGCGGATGTTGTGCTTGCGTCCCTCCAGGGCGAAGGTCCGCGTCAACGCGGCCACGCCGGCCTTGGCGCAGTTGTAGGCGACCATCTTCGCCTGGGGATCTCCCGCGCGGGCAAAGTTGATGATCCGCCCCCCGCCCGCGGCCTTCATAGGCTCGAAAACGGCCCGGGAGCAGAGGAAGGCCGTCAGCAGGTTGTTGTTGAGCTCGCTGTTCCAATCCTCCAGGGTATGCTCGGTAACGCCCTTGTAACGGGTCAACCCGCCGGCCAGGTTCACGAGGATATCGATCCGGCCAAAGCGCTCCAGCGCCTGCTGGACGACCCGTTGTACCTCGCTTTCCACCGTGAGGTCGGCCGCGATGGCCAACACCTCGGCGCCCAGCGCCCGGACTTCCTCGGCGCGGGCGTTGACCGCCTCCGCCCGCCGGGCCACAAGCACCAGCTTTGCGCCCTCTCGGGCAAAGGCCTGGGCCACCGCCTGCCCGACCTGTCCCTCGCCGCTCACTCCCGTGATGACCGCCACGCGATCCTTCAACCTCATCGCGACCACCTCCTTACCCTTCAGCGGCTCCCACACGGTATGGTCTCGCGCCGTGGCAAATAGTGCTCCAGCTGTACCGGATAGTTCTCGAACGACACCGTATAGATCCGGGCGAATTCCTCCCGGATGACCGGGACGATCTGGGGGTCATAGTCCGGAGCCACGTAGAAGGTGCGGCCCGGCCGGTCCTGGACGATACGCCCGTCTTCGACGACCACTTCGCCGTCCTTGATCACGTAGCGCGGCCGGCGGAACATCTCGCCAGGATCGTCGAGTTTGGGGTAGATCGTGATGTCGGCATCGGCCCCCGGGCCTAGGTGCCCTTTGTGCTCCAGCCCCAGGGAACGCGCCGGACCGGCCCGGGTGATGATGGCGATCTCGTACAGGGTGTACTCCCGGTCGAGATTTGGAAGCTGGGAGTGGGTCCGCACGCGCTTGTGCACCGTTTCCATGACCTGCGCGCGGTAGTCGCGGTCCATCAGAAGCTTGATGATGTCCGGGTAGGCGTGGAAAGGACCTCCGTTCGGGTGGTCGGTGGTGAGAAAGACGCGCCAGGGATCGTTCACCATCAGCGCCAGCTCCAGGCCGATGGCCCACTGGATGGCGTTCACGCTGTTCTTACGGACGAACTTGTAGGGGACGATGCCGCCGCTCGTCTCGTTCTCCACGTCGCCGTTGGCCCACTTGTGTCCGCAGAGCTTGTGCAGGCGGTACTGCCAGGGGCCGTCCGCGGTCATCGTGGTGACCGGGCCAAAGACCACCTGGCCGATGTCGATGGTGATATTCGGGTGGTCGTTCACATAGGCGGCGATCTCCTCGGCGCCGGAACAAAAATCGGTCCAATCGGTGCCCCCGTAGCCGTTGAACTGGACGTGCGTGATGTGGATGGGGAGATCGCCCACCGCGCGCATCGTTTCCAGGGTGATCTGGGCATTGCCCGGGGCGCCCAGATTGTTGCAGTGGACGTGAATGGGGTGCGGCAAACCCAGTTCTTGCTGGACACGGGCCAGGTGGAGCACGATCTCGCGCGGAGTCACCGGGAAGGTTGCCGCGGGCTGATCCAGGCTTTCTACGTTCCGGCCCCACTTCCAGGTATCCACGCCGGCCGGGTTGACGATCTTGATCGCATAGGCGCCGCTGGCCTGAAGCAGCCAGGCCACGAAATGCTTCAACCGCTCGAAATCGTGCTCGGCGATGAACTTGAGGACGAAGTAGTTGTTCCCCATCAGGAGGAAGAAAGCCTTGTCGACGATAGGGATATCGTTCAGTTCTTCGTGCACGTGGCGAGCGCCGAGCGGTGGCCCAGCTGCCTCCATCAGGGTGGTATACCCCAGGCGCGCCAGCGCATAGCCAGTGGCGAAGGTCGAGGGAACGGTATGGCCCACCCCTGAGCGGGTCACCTCCGTGCGGGGGAAGACGAGCTCGCGGTGGTCTTCCGGGCGCATCTTGCGCCCCAAGTTCACTTTGGAGCCGGCCACGTGGGCGTGGAACTCGATCCCTCCCGGCATCACGATCATCCCTGAGGCGTCGATGGTCCGGCCCTGAACCGGTTCCGCCACGATCTTGCCGTCGCGGATGTACAGGTCGCGCTTTTCGCCGTTCACGCCGTTGCGCGGATCGTAGACTTCGCCGTTCCGAATGGTCAGCATTTCCTGATCTCCTTCACGCGTCGAAGGATCTCCCGCAGGACTTGTTCATCGCTGGGGAAGGGAGAGTCCAGCACCTTGCGCAGGCGCAGGGGGACGTTGTCCATGCGGTAGACGGTTCCCTCGACGGCGATGCCGGCCGGCGCGGTGGTGATCGCCACGCGGGCCAGCCGGGTCGTCTCGCTCGGCTGGACATCGAGGGCGATGGTCGGGATGCGGCGGAGGTGCTCGATGGCCGGCCGGGGGAGGTTGGCGGCGGGGTCGGCCGCCACCACCAGGGCGGCGTCGGCTTCCCCGCGGCTCAAGACGTCCACCGCGGTGTACTCGCCCGGGTTGTAGCGCGGGTAACCCCGGGAAAAGTTCACGCCAAAGGGGTAGCCAGTCTGCCAGGCCATCACGTTATCGATCCCGGTCACGTTCCCGTGCCCGCGCATAGGGATAGCGGCAAACTTGGTGTAGGCGTTCAGGTCACGCACCAGGAGAAAGACCGCGGCCAGGTTCATTTGCTTGCCCCGGCTCTGGGTGAGCCCGAGGCCAGCGAAGAGCACCCCGAATTGGCACGACTTCATCCGCTCCGCGAGGTCCTGAAGCTGGGCCAGGGTGAGCCCGGTTTCGGCCACCGCCGCTTCGTCCACCGGCTGCCCAGCCACCAGGGCCCGAAGCGTCCACAGACACTCAAAGTCCTTCCCGGGCCGCACCTGTAGAAAAAGGTCCGCCGCGCGGACGCTCGGGGTCGGCCGCACATCCACGACCACCACCGTGCGCTCCTTCCGCCCGCCGGGGCGGAAGAGCCCCTTCGGGGTCACCGCATAGCGGATGAAATGGCGCGGGTGCGATTCGGCCGGGTTCGACCCCCAGTAGACCACCAGGTCGGCGCGGTTCTTGACCTCCCCGAGGGTGCAGGTGGGTTCGCCGACGCCCTGGACCGCTAGCCCGGTGGGGCCGTGACAGACCGAGGTGCAGCAATCGATGCACGCCCCCAGCTCTTCTGCCAGGGCCACGGCCTGCTTTTGGGCCTCGCAGGTGGTGCTGCTCAGCCCGTAGATGAGCGGGTAGCGGGCGGAAGCAAGGATCTGGGCCGCCGCTTCCACCCCTTCCTCCAACGTCGCTGGCCGGCCATCGATCCGCGCTACCGGTTCCTCCCGGTGTTCGGCGTGGCCCATCATCCAGGCGCGCCCCAGGACGCAGGCGTTCTTGACCTCCAGCACGCGGTTCTCCTCCACGGTCACGCTGAGGTCATCGCATACGCAACCGCAGAAGGCACATACCACATGGTCGATCTGCATGCCGTTTGCTCCTTCATCCGGCGCCCGAGCGCCGGTCCAATCGCTCCCTCAGGCCGCTTTTTCCACCTCGATCTCGAACCCCTTGGTATCCGGCATGCCGGATGCCCAGGTTTCCCCACCGATCAGTTCGGATGCCGCAGGCCCGTAGGCGAGGAAAGCCAACCCCTCCGGCAAATCTGCCTCTCGGCAGCGCACCGTCGTTTCGCCAAAGCGCGACCGTATGCGGACCATTTCGCCGGGTTGGACACCCAACCGCAGCAGGTCGGACCGGTTCATCTCCAGGAGGCGGATCGCCTCCTGATACTCCGGTTGGTCCTTACCGGCGGAGATGCCGGTGCCCTGCTTCGTCGAGCGCCCGGTAATCAAGATCAACCTGCAGCTCGCCATAGATTTCCCCCTTGAGCGTTCTTGCCGTTTCCACCAGACCAGCGAGACAGGCGTCCCGCGTGGGTGCGGTCGCAAAGAGGGTGCAAACCGGACCGCCGCGGGGCATCTCCTCGCCCGGGTGGGGCACATCCCGGATCCCCCGCCCGAGCCAGTCGCGGGTATCCGGTGCGCGAAAGGTCTGCTGGGCATAGAGGATCCCTTTGGCGACAAAGGGGCCCCGGCCCAGCCGCAACGCGAGGTCAAATGTCGGCAGATGGCCCTCCAGCACCGCACGCACGTGGAGGTCGAACACCGGCAATCCGTATGCCCGTTCGATCAGCTCCATGGAGGCCGAATAGCGCGGGTTGACCTCGAGGAGCCACACCTGCCGATCGGCCAGGATAAAGTCGAAACCGTTGACGCCTACCAGACCGAAGGTGCGGGTGAGCCACTGCGCGAGCTCCTGAACCTGGCGCAGGATCCCTGGGCCCACTGCCGGGTCGCGCGCTTCCGCCAGGGGCAGGATGTTCCCGCAGTAGGCAAAACCCGATGCATCGAGCTCCGGCCGGCCGATCAGCTGCTCCGTCAGGCCGATCAGCACGCACCCCTCGCCGTTGGCGACAAAGGAAGCCGAGCAAGGCAGCCCAGGGAGGTACTCCTGCAGGAGAAATCCCCGGCCCACCGGCTTTCCCGGCTGCCAGAAGGCGTTCCGGTAGCCCCCGCCGCTGCGCACCGGTTTGCGGAGCCATGTTTTCCGTGGGTCTGCGCCACGGCCCTCCCGATCGTAGAGCGTTTCCGGGGCGCGGAAGCCCGCCTCGGAGAGCGCGCCAAAAAGCGTGGGCCAGTGTCGCACGCGGGCCAGGACTTCAGCCGGGTTGCCCAGGATGCAGCAGTGGCGGGCGAAGCGCCGCACGACCGCCGGATGGTTTTCCAGGCTGGAACAGTAGACCAACGCCTCGTGGGGAAGCCCGCGGCTGCCGGAAAAAAGCCCGGCAGCGCTGAACGGCATCCCAAAGTCGCGGCGAAGGGAATAGGCGGGGCAAAGCCCCTCCAGATCCAGGTCGCCGAAAGCGTCCAGGGAGACCACGTCGTAACCGCTACGGACGGCGGATTCGACGCAGGCTCGGGTGCTCAGTCCCACGACGAGGATCTTCATCCCAGGACCTTCCGACGCAGCGCCTCTGCGTCCCGCACGTACAGGTGGTCCAGGACGGTACCCCGCGCCCCTCGGATTTCCATGACCTCGACGAGTTCCCGATACGCGCCACCGGCGAGCCCTTCCGCGATGAGCGCTGCCCCCTGGGCGGCCTCTTTCGCCGTGCCGGCAAAGCCCTGCACGCGCCGCACGGGGCCAAAGGGAGCCAGGCGCGCCAGGAGTTCCTGAAGCACCCTTTCCGTGCGGCACAGGCGCCCGGAGAGGAGGATTTCCCGCGCGTGCGGGACCACCACCCGTTCGGCGGCGACCGCCTTACACACCCCCTCGAGGAGGGCCTCCCAGGCCATACGGACGCGTTCTTCCGACTCGGCCAGGGCGGCGAGTTCCTCCGGAGGAAGGTCCGGCCGGCCGGCGATGTAAGCCACACCCCCAGTAAAAAGGGCCTGCTTGGGAAAGCCCCCCAGCAAGTAGGCAAGCTCCCCGTCCATGCTGCCCAGGGAATAGTACCCCACGCTGTTCGAGGTCCCGCCCAGGCCGTCGACGACCTTACCGCCGTCGACCGCCATCACGGCCGTGTACGCGCCGCCCACCTCGACGTAGATGAACGAGGTCTCGCGATAGGCGATCCCGTACCGCCGCGCCTGGTCGTAGATCCCGAGGGCCAGGCAACAGAGCTTGTCCGCCGTCCCCATGTCCACCTTGTTCGCCTTGCGGTGTTCGGGCACGGTGGGGAGGTGGATCACGCCGGGGAGAAAGATCAGGGGAAGGCCGCTCGCTTTCATCAGGGGGATCATCTTCCCCATGCCCCCGAGAACGGCAATGCGCCCCCGCTCGCGCTCGTCGACCAGCGTGAACAGAAAGCGCTCGCGCTCCCCAAACTCCTCGATGCGCACCAAAGGCAGCCCGTAACCGGAAGGCGCGGCGATCAGGTCGACCGGCCGGACGGACATCAGCAGGTCGATCAGCGTGGCGGGATTTTGCGCAAACGTCGTCGTGGGAATGGAGGTATCCAGGAAAACCTGACCATCCTCCAGCCCGCAGAGGTCGAAACTGACGGTCCCGGGGTCGATCCCTACGGCTCTGGCCACGATGTTACCCGCCCGTGTGTCCGGCACCGGCCGGTGCCCAAAAGCGGGAGGGACGGCTACAGCGCCTTGCCGATGGCATAGATCTCCTCGACGTCCAGCACCAGGTCGTTGGCCTCGAACAGCCGGGCCACAGCGGCGCGGTGGATCTTCATCTTCAGCCCGCCGATGCCCAGAGCGCCGAAGGCGATCCGCCCCTCGCGCTCCTTGCCGTCGTCCGTGGGTTTGATGCCCCCGATGCCCGTTGGCGGGACGGCGTTGACGTCCGCCAGCACCTGGATGGTGGGGACTTCCATCCACAGTTCCTTGGGCACGAGTTCGATCCCTGCGGCGCCGGTCGTGAGGACGATGTGGGCCCCTTCGAGCGCCCGGCGGGCAGAATCGCCCTCCCGTACCTCGAGCGGCGTCACTTCGAGGCCAAAGCGCTCGCGGATGCGCTGGCAGGCTTCCTGGGCCCGTTCGAGCGAGCGCGAAGTGATCGCGACCTGGGCTCCCTCCCGCGCAAGGAGGGTCGCGGAGCGCACCCCCACCGGCCCCGTGCCGGCGAAGATCACCGCCCGTTTTCCCTGCGCGGGGATCGCGCCGACGATCTTGAGCACTGCGGCGGCGGCGGTGGTATTGGAACCGTTCGGATCGGCCATCACCGATACGCGGGTGGTGCCGAAGAAGGTATCCAGCACCGCTTTGAGCATGGCCTCGCCGACCGGAACAGAAGAGCCACCGATAAAGATGGCCGTGTTCTTGAGCGCCTCGCCCCCGCGGGTGAACATGGCGCCGTAGACCAGGTTGCGCACCTCCTCCAGCGTGACCCCGCCGTAACTGAGCACCTGGTCCACTCCGGCATCGTAGGCGGTGATGGCGTCGAAGACGCTGGCGAAGCGGTCGCTATCGAGCTGCAGCAAGATCTTTTTCATAGGATCCTCCACGTGGGGAATACCGGCGATCCACCGAGACCCCCTTCGAAGGCCGGCGCACCGCTGGCCGGCCGAAGGGACAACAATATCGAACCAGTCACAAAGGACCGGCTCGATATTGTTGTCCCAAAGGACCAGATCGCCCAGGGCCGACGGTTATCCTTCGGCCGCCTTGGGCTTGGCCAGGAAGTCGTAGACAAACGCTGCCAGCACCGCCCCTACGATCGGGCCGAGCAGGTAGACCACCACGAACTGATCCCAGGGGTTCTTCCCGCCGAAGATCAGGTTGCCGATGTAGGGCCCGAAGGTGCGGGCCGGGTTCAGCGAGGATCCGGTCATCGGGCCCAGGGTCACGATGACGCCGGCAACGATCAGGCCGATGATCAGGCCCGCCCAGCCGGCCGGAGCCCGCTGATCGACGGCCACGCCCATGATGGTGATCATCAGGAAGAAGGTCCCGATGAGCTCACCGAGGAAGCCCATGCCCATGGTCACGCCCGCGGCATCGTTCAGGAAGGTACCACCCAGGTTATAGGTGGAGGCAGCTTGCGTGCCCAGGCAGGCGACGAAGAGCAGCGAGGCGATCACCGCGCCGATCAGCTGGGAGATGATGTAGGGCACCACCTCCGCCCACGGGAAGCGCCCGCGGGCAGCCAGGGCGATGGTCACTGCCGGGTTGATGTGGCAACCGGAGACCTTGCCCACGGTATGGATGGCCGCGGCGACGGCGATACCAAAGGCGATGGCAATGGCCCACACGTCGCCCAGCCCCTTGACCCCGCCGACGACACCGGCGACCACGGCAGCACCGGGGCCGATCCAGACCAGGATAAAGGTGCCGATCAGTTCCGCCACACACCTCTGCAGCAGCGTGGGATTGCGCTTCATGGCCTCTCCTCCTCAAGGTAAGAAAGGGGATCGGGAAGCGTTCCCCTTCCCGATCCCCCTACCGACGAACGCTAGACGGCCAGATGCCACTGGCAGTAGCCCTTGGCACCCTTGCCGAAGCCCGTCACGAACGGCACATTGCGCTTGATCAGGCTGGTCACCGCGCAATGCTTGCAGCCGCGGACCGGAGCGCCGGGCTTGGTCGGGCTGAGGGCGACGCAGTTGGTCATCAGCGTAGCCGTGGTGCACTCCGGGGTCAGGTAGCACGGGAAGTCGGCAAAGGCCATCAGGGCGCCGAAGCGCTGGGTGATCGCGCAGGCCGGGTAGGTGTAGCGCTGCGGGTTCATCAGCACTTCGTTATTGGTGATCGGGCTGAAGTCGATCTCGATGCCCTTGACCTTGCCGCCACCGCCGATCGGGCTGATATCGAGGATCTGCTCGCCGCGCAGGAGGATGTCGATAAAGTCGGTGTTGTGCAGCTCGTCCGCCTCGCCGCGATCGGGGTGCATGGCGGCATAGTTGTGGAACCGCTTGGAGAAGAGGTCCACCACCATGGGCACCGTGAAGGCATCCAGCCAGAGGATGTAGGCCGCAGCAGCCGCCGGCGCGCCGGTAGCCACCGCCAGGACGTCCCACTCGCTCTTGTAGGCATCCTGGGCCAGCCCGCGCCGCAGCGTGTTCTCAAAGACGCCCATAACGGCTTCGTAGATGGCAAAGACCATATCGTCCTTGAACATGTTGTACGCGGACTGGGCAATGTGGTGGCCGACGTCGCCCACGCAGTAGGCCGGGACCGCCAGGATGTTCGCCAGGTGGACACCCGCCTTCTTCGCGGCCAGCACGAAGGGGCGAATCCGCTCCTTGTACTGCGCCATGTACTTGCGCACATCGAAGGAGGAATGCGGCCCGTGTCCACCCAGGTTATGGGTCTCCATCAGCCGTGCCTGGGCCTCGACCGGCTCGCGGTATACAAACTGCAGCTGCTCCACCTCGGCCTGCTCCGCCTCGGCAGCCGTCTTGCCCGACTCCAGAGCGGCGCGGAAGGCCGCCCCCAGGCCGTAGGAGGTGTTCATGCCCCAGGACTTGGCGGCTAGGATCGCCTGCTTGTGGTCCTTGGGGATATCCAGCTGCTGCAGGATGCGGTTCACGAGGTTCGGCACAGACCCCACGGACATGGCAAAGTCTACGACGCAGGTCATGCCATACATGCCGCCGTAGCGCCGTACCGCCTCCAGGCCGATCAACGCCCGGTTCTTGCCCAGGGCCTCGATGAACTTCCACATCGAGTCCTTGAACGCCGGGTCTTCTTCGTAGAGGATCTCCAGGATGGGCGGGGTCTGATAGTGCTCGACGAAGGGATCGTCCTCGGGGCGAATATAGTCCGTGAGGCCAGTGAGGATCTCATAGTGGGCGTTCACTGACTGCACGTGCAGGTCGATGACTTCCTTCGACTGCCCGCCGTACGGCTTCATCTGGTTCACGGCGTCGACGTACGGCTTGGCGTCAGTGAGCTTGAACGTGCCACCCCGCTTTTCTTTGATGACCTTGAAGACGGCCAGGGTCGCACCAACTGCCTCATTGACCATCTTCTCGAACAGAGCCTTGTCCGCCATTTCAGCCTCCTTTGGCCATCACCACCACACTGCTTCCGTGTGCTCTGCCGAAGCAACGCGTTTTGCTGGCTTCCCACCTCCTTGGGGCCACCCGTCATCCAGGCCCCCGTGGCCTGGCCCGTGCCCGCTACTCGAATACCAGGGACGAGACCGCGCTCTCCATCTCCGCGCGGTCAAAGCCCACAAACACACGATCGTTAACCACAATCACAGGCCGATCTGTCTGTCCAGACAGATCGGCCATCTTCTGCAGGATACCGGGCTGGGACATCAGGTAAAGGTCGTAAGCCACCCCTTTGCGCTCAAAGAAGGCCTGCGCTTCCTTCACTTCCGGTGACGCCTGATCCCCATAGATCGCGATGTCCATATTCCCAACACACTTGCAACCCATCGGCGGTCCTCCCGGAAGCATGATACCAACGAGGGAGAAGGGGCTGGAAACGTTCTTACAAAAAATAATATAGCATCCCCAGGCTTCCCTGTCAAGAGGTTCTGTTCAAATTTCGGTGGATTTTTCCCCTACGAGCTCGCCTCCTCCGGCCAGGCGTGCTTCCTCAACGCTTCCAATCGCTCCGCGAGCGTTCTCCCCAAAACCTCTGGGTCCTCCCCCTCTGCCAACTCGACCCCCAGGAGGACCTCTTTTGCGCCATTGTCGATATGAAGCAGCAGCCCGCCCCTGTCTTCGACCCAGGAAGGCCCCTCATCCAGATCGAGGGCGTGCAGCCGCCGCCGAGCCAACCGCTCGTGCAGCCAGGGGGGCGACTCCGCCAGGAGCCGATGGACGTTCTGGCAGATGGAGCTATGCCCCAGTCGGTAGCCCAGACCGGAGAGCGCGCCCTCGATATCCCGGTAAGAGGCCCCCAGCGACCACAGGAAGACGCTCAGTGCGCGCAAGGGCTCGCTCTGTCCCCCACGGCCCAGGCCTGGCGGGTAGAGGCGCAAGGTCCTGCCGCATCGGGTGCACCGCACCCGTTGCACGCGGATCCTCCCCGCCCCCGGGTCCCGGACCGATTTCGCCACCCACCCATGGCTGCGCCACGCAACATTTCCACAAACAGGACACCGTTCTCGCAGCGGAAGCCGTTCGCCCTCCCCGATGCTCGGAACCCTCAGCTCCAGGTACATCTGCCGTCCTCTCCGCCGGGCCGCCCGAAGAAGGTTCCAGGAGGCCTATACCCAACCACCCCAGACTCCCGAAAGCTCTGTGAAGTGTGGGCCTGCTTTATAATATCGCGATTCTTTATTTTACGCAAGAACGCTTCGTCCGACGTGCCTCACCCGCAGGTGGCAGTATCTCCCCGCGAAGGAGCGGAGAGTATGTTATAATGGCGCGGGAAGTGCCTGCACCCAAGAAAGGAGCGGCGATGCGCATCCTGGTCACCGGCGGAGCTGGCTACATTGGCAGTGTGGTCACGGAGCACCTGATCGAGGCCGGCCACACGGTCATTGTCCTGGATAACCTGCAACAGGGCCATCGCCAGGCCGTCCATCCTCAGGCCGCGTTCGTTCAGGGGGACGTCGGCGACCGGGCGCTGCTTGACGAGCTCTTCCGAAGCCACCCCGTCGATGCCGTCATGCACTTTGCCAGCCATACGCTCGTCGGGGAATCGATGGAGCGTCCTTTCCTCTACCTGGGCGATAACGTGGTCAACGGCCTCACGCTCCTTCAGGCGATGGTCGAGCACGGCGTGCGGCGCTTCATCCTTTCCTCCTCGGCCAACCTCTTCGACCGGCCGCACCGCATCCCGATTGCCGAGGACGAGGAAGTCGTCCCGGGGAGCCCCTACGGCGAATCGAAGTACCTCCTGGAGCGCATCCTCCGATGGCTGGAGCGCATCTACGGGCTGCGCTACGCCACGCTGCGTTACTTCAATGCGGCCGGGGCGACGGAACGCTACGGGGAGGACCACCGGCCCGAGACCCACCTCATCCCCCTGGTCCTTCGGGTGGCGTTGGGCCGCAGCGATCAGATCACCATCTTCGGCGACGATTATCCCACGCGCGACGGCACCTGCGTGCGCGATTATATCCACGTCTCCGACCTGGCGACAGCCCATATCCTCGCCCTGTGCGCCCTGGAGCGGGGGAGCCAGGTCTACAACCTGGGCAACGGCCAAGGGTTCACCGTAAAAGAAGTCCTCCAGGCGGCGCGCGAGGTCACTGGGCATCCCATCCCAGCCGTGGTCGGACCCCGGCGGCCCGGCGACCCCGCGGTACTGGTCGCCTCCTCCGAGCGTATCCGCCGGGAGTTGGGCTGGCGACCCCGTTTCCCGGACCTCCACGCCATCGTGGCGAGCGCTTGGGAGTGGCACCGGCGCCACCCGGACGGGTACGAGGAATAGGGGGCGATGGAACGGAAAGTGGGCAAGCGCGCCCGGTGGTCGGGGTGGTTTCTCCTCCTGATCGGCCTTCTGGGCTTGGCCTTGCGCCTCTGGTTATGGAGCCGGCCCGATCACCCCCTGGCCAACGATGAGACGGAGTACCTTCCCGTAGCCCGCGACCTCGCCCAAGGCCTGGGTTTCCGTTTCTACGATCACTACCGGTGGCTGCGCGCGCCGCTCTATCCGCTGTTCTTGGCCTTTTTCCTGCGCCTGGGCGGAGGCAATGCCCGGTGGGCCACCATGGCCCAGGTGCTGCTCAGCACAGCGACTCTTCCGGGTCTGTACCTGCTCGCACGGCGCCTCTTCGGCCGGGAGGCCCCCGCCCTCCTTTCCGCCCTCCTTGCTGCACTGCTGTTGCCCTTTGCGACCTTTCCCTCCCTCTTTATGTCGGAGACGCTCTTCACTTTCCTGCTGGTGGCCTTTTTCCTCTTGCTCTTCCAGGTACCGGACGCCGCGCCGAAACGGCGGTGGCTTTGGGCAGTTGCCACCGGCGTGGCCCTCGGGCTATGCGCGCTGACCCGGGCCGTGGCCTTTGCTTTCCTGCCGTTCGCCGCGGGGTGGCTGTACGGAAGCCTGCGCGGGGAGCCACCCCACGCGCGTGCCGGCCGGCACGCCCTTCCCCCCGCAGCGCTCTTCGCCCTGGCGACGCTGCTCACCATCGCCCCCTGGACAATCCGTAACGCCCGCGTCTACGGGCGCTTCATCCCGCTGGATACCGGCGCCTCCTACAGCCTTTGGGCCTTCTACGAACCCCGCGAGACGATCGAGGAGATCAACCGCCAGCTGGAAGCCATCCCCAACCCCGCCGACCGCCAGCAGTTCGCCATCCGGAAGTGGTGGGAACGGGTGCGCGAAGACCCGGGCATCGTGCTGCGGCGGATCCCGTGGACCTTCCGGCTCCTCTTCCGCATCAAGCCGATCGAGGACCGTTTCCTCACGCTTCCCTATCGGAAACCGTCGCTCGCCTACTTCGTCCTCGCGCTCCTCTTCGATGACGGGCTCTACATCCTGATCGCCATTGCATCCCTCTGGGCGCTCGTCTTCACCCGGGCCGACCGGCGAAAGAGCTTGCTCCTTCTCTGGCTGCTCTACAACATCGCCGTGATGCTCGTGCTGCACGCCGAGGCACGCTACCGGCAGCTCCTCTTTCCCGCGCTGATTCCCTACGCCGGGCTTGCCCTGGCCGAAGGGAGGCGTTTGCTCGCCGGGCCGCCCGCCCGACGGGTCGCGCAAGGCACCTTCCTCGCCCTGGTGCTCTTCGGCTGGGGCTACTGCCTGGTGCGCTATTCTCCGTGGGATTGGGTCGCCCTGAACCTGCGGCGCGGGTTCCACCAGACGGTGGGACAGCTCGACTGGGTCCTCGGGCGGCGGGAGGCCGCCCTGGAGGCCTACACGCGGGCCCTGCGTGCCGACAGGCGCGACCCCGAGGCTTGCTACGATCTGGGGTGGGCCCTGGAGCAGATGGGGCGCCTGGAAGAAGCCGCAAAAGCGTACCGTTGGGGCTGGGCGCGCCAGGCGAACTACCTGCCGTGCAGCACCGCGCTCGGACATGTCTTGCGTCAGCTGGGGCGGCTGGAAGAAGCCCGGGAAGCCTTCCGAGGCCGCTATGTGGCGGAAGGGGAGGTGGTTGCCTGGGCATGGGACCACCTTCTCTCCCTGGAGCCCCTGCAGCGCCTGGACGTGGGCAACGGCCTGGACTACGGCTATGTGAACGGCGTCCACGACTCCGAGACCGCGGGCGGCATCACCTTTCGCTGGACCCAAGGGGAGGGGCGCTTTCGGCTGCCCACCGCGGCGCCTGCGACAGTGCGCATCCGCGCTCGCCTGGCAGCTCCTCGCCTGGGCCGGGAGACGGCCGTGCCGGTCGAGGCATGGGTGGGAAAGAGCCTGCTGGCGCGGTGGGAAGTTGCTCCGACCTGGGGCCTCTACGAGACATCCCCGCTGCAGCTGTCGGCCGGAGGGACCATCGAGCTACGCATCCGGAGCACAACCTTTATCCCCCAAGAAGTCGACCCTTCCCAACCGGACACACGCGCGCTGGGCGTGCAGGTCGATTGGTTGGAAATTGTAAGCGCGACTACGGACATTTCGGCCGCACTTGTCTATACTACAGACACTCCCTTCCCCTAATGCCCCTGGCGGTCGGGCTGCTCTCGCAGGGGGAGCACTCGTGCCGCCAGGGGGTGTCTATTCTGCCAATAATTCCGGTAGCTGCCCCAAAACCTCCGCAATCGCCTGGAGCGAGGTACGGTCGTCCTCTCGCAGGCCGATCTCGGCGAGCGCCTCGGCGACCATTTCCACCGCCAGAGACCCACCGCCCTCCGCGACCGATGGGTGCTCGGGAAGAGGAACGGCCCGCGCGGTCGGCGGAACAAAAAGCGGGGGCCGTGTAAGCCGTTCCGGAGCCGCTTTCCCACACAGGTCGCCCAGGAAACGCAAATACCCTGCTGCCGCCCCTTCCAGGGTGTGGTGGGTAGCGACATACTCCCGGGCGTGGGCGGCGAAAAAGCCTCGTGCTTCCGGATGGTCGATCAGATAACGAAGAAAGGCTTCGATCTCCTCCTCCTCGTCTTCCCCCACGTCGACCTGGATGGCCACTTCCGGGGGTAGCTCGGCGAACGCCCCCGTCCGGGACACCAGGGTAGGCACTCCGGCCCCCAGGATGCGCAGCAGGCTGGCCGAAGTCTCGCCGGCTGTCGGGTAACGCAGGTTCACACAGATGTCGCAGGCGGCCAGATACCCCAGGAAAACGCCCATCTCGACAAAGCCGGTGACCCGGACAGCCTGCTCCAGCCCCAGTCGAGCGATCAGGCCCGGCAGGTCCAGGTGTGGGGAGAGACTGCCCACAATGAGGAAGAGCGCCTCCGGGTGGTCTTTCCGCAGACGCCGGAAAGCGCGCAGCGCGGGTTCCAGTCGCTTGTACGGGTTGACATGGCCGAAGGAAGCGATGACCGGCCCATTGGGAGGGAGCCCCAGGCAACGGCGTGCCTCCTCGCGATCCGGGAGCACCGGCAGGGGTACCCCCATGGGCACCACCGCCAGCGGTACATCCGGGCGAATTGCGTGCACGCGCTCCGCGACGTACCGGCTGTGGACGATCACCCCGCGGGCAGCTCGCAGGACCCCTTCGCAAAGCGGGTAATCGAAAGCTTCCTCCAATAGGCGGCCAGCGAGCATCGCCGCAGCCACCCGTTCGCCCGCGGGCCCGTAGGCGGCCATGGCCTGGCGGTAGGCCGCGACGCTCCTATGGCGAACGGCGCGCCAGAGCATCAAGTGGTGAAGCACAAGATCGTGGAGCACGATCACGCCGGGGTATCGCTCCAGCGTGGCGACGATATAGTCGTGTGCCGGGCTATTGCCCACGTGGTACAAGACAACATCGTACGTACGCCGGCGCGCGAGGAGCGGGAAACGTCCGTAAGGGTAGATCGCAAAGTGCGCCGCCAGGTCGGGGTTCGCCGGACGGTATCCCGAGTCGATGAAGAGGTCGATCTCCGCTTCGGCTCCCAGATAGGGCAGCAGATCCTCGGAATAGTCGGAGATCCCCGAGGGCACGGGGTTCAGCGGACTGAAGTAGGCGATGCGCATGGACAACCCACCTTGCTTGCGATATGGCGATTATACCATACCCGATCCGGGCGGCCGCAATTGACAGCGGGAACCTTTTTGCTACAATGGGGAACACCGGAAGTTCGGCAGCGCCATCCAGGAGGAGGCTGCAGATGTCCGAGGAAGGGCCCACGTTGCAGCAGCGCCGTTTGGTCTACGGCGTGCTCTCTGCCCTGCTGATCCTCATCGTCGCCTTGAATGTGATCGTCTTCTGGAGCACCCGTTCTCCCTCGCCGCCTCGACCAACGGCGACACGGATCCCTTCCCCCCAGGTGACCGTTCCTCCAGCCTCGCCTTCTCCCTCCGGCTCGCCCACCCTCCCCGCTTCGCCCACCCGGCCGGTGACCCCGCCCCCGACCCTGCCGCGGCATACAGCCACCCCTTCGCCGACGACCGCGCGACCGAGCCCCACCCGCACGCGCACGCCCACGGTCAGCCCGAGCCCATCGCCTACGCTGGTCACCCCCACGGCCACGCCGACCATCAGTCCCACTGCTACCCTGACCCCAACCCCAACTCCCTTCCCCACCTGGACACCCACCGTGCCGCAGCCGACGGCCACCCCCGAACCGACCCGTACCCCTGGACCGATTTCCGCCAGCGCTTCCCGGGTGACTGCCGAGCCCACCGACAGTCCCTGGCGGTGGCGCATCCGGGTGCGGGTGATCGACATTTACGGGCTCCCAGCCGCAGGGGTCCAGGTGCAGCTGAGCTTCGTTCCGGCATCGGCTCCAGTGGTGGTCGAAGATCCCCCGCCCACCGATGCGGACGGCGTGACGGTCGGCTACGTTCAGTCGGATCAGGCGGTCTGTGTGATCGTCGAGGCACGCGTGGGCGACGTGGTGCTCCTGGAAAAGCCGACGGTCTGTTTTGGGCCTTAACGCTGCTGCCTTTCGCGGCGCCTTAGCCCTAGGGAACCTTTCAGGCCGGGCATCCTGTTTCCGCGGACATCCTTTGCACTACCACACGGTCCAGGTCGGAAGCCACGGTAACACGGGGGAAGATGGCGCCGGCCTCCTCGAGGAAAGCGGAGACCGGATAGCGCTGGGAGATATGGTTCAGGTAGAGGTGCCCTACCTGGGCATCGCGCGCCAGGAGTGCTGCGTCCAACGCGGTGAGGTGGCCAAACTGGCGTGCGAGTTCGGCATCGCGCTGCAGGTAGGTCGCCTCGATCACCAGGGCGTCGGCACCGCGCACCGGTTCGACCAAGCCTTCGGTGTGGGCGGCATCCCCGATGTAGGCGAGTTTCGTGCCGCGCTGCGGGGGCCCGAGGACATCGTCGGGGTGGATGGCGCGCCCGTCGGGCAGCACGACCGTTTCCCCCATCACGAGGCGGCGGCGCTCTGGGCCGGCCGGTACCCCCAGGGCGATCGCCCGCTCCACCAGGAACGGCCGGCGTGTCGGCTCCTGGAAGACAAAGCCGAAATTGCCCGGGCCGCGATGGGTCACCGGGATGGCCCACACCTGGAGATGCTCATCGCTCAGCACCAGCCCCGCGTGGAGGGGATGGTATTCCAGTTCCAGCGCGACCTCATCCCCGCGCAGCACGACCTCCATCAGGGCACGAACGCGTTCCAGCGCCCAGCGACCGCCGTAGATGCTCATCCGAGAGAGGTTGCCCCACCGGGCCATCGTGGCCGCGATGCCCGCCAGCCCCAGGATGTGATCCAGGTGTCCGTGGGTAAGGAGGATATGGTCCAGGCGTTTGAAACCCAGGCCGCTCCGCATGATCTGCCGTTGGGTCCCCTCGCCACAGTCGATCAGGAACCGCCGCTCTCGATGGAGCACCATAGTGGCCACCAGCCCGCGTTCCACCGTGGGAGCGGAAGCGGCGGTGCCCAGGAACACCAGTTCGAACATGGCAGTGGTTCCCCTCTCGCGCTCAGGCGGGTGGCAAGGCCGCTTGAAGCCGTTGCTGCAATTCCTCCGGCGCGATGCCCTGTACCCGCACCACTTTGTGGCGGCTGCGCTCGCCGGAGAGGATGGTCACCTGGCTGTGCCGCACTCCCAAGACCTCGGCCAAAAGCTCCACCAGCGCCTGGTTGGCTTTTCCCTCCACCGGCGGGGCGGCCACCTGGACGTGTAACGCCCCCTCGCGCACCCCTACGATGCGGTTATCGCGCGCCCGTGGCTTGACCCAGACGGCGAAGGTGTCGGGAGCGAGCCAGTGGATCGGTTTCATCCCGCGCCTCTAGCCCGAATGGAAATAAATAATGAAAGCGGCTTCGCCCCACGGGGCGAAGCCCGACCGGAGACACAGATGCCGGCACCTCAGCCGGGAACAGTAGCGGGGGACGGATTCGAACCGCCGACCTCCGGGTTATGAGCCCGACGAGCTGCCACTGCTCCACCCCGCGTCGTGCTCGAATTCTACCACGCCCCGGCCGGCCTGTCAACCGGGGTATCCTGAGGTTCGGACACGAGTTGGGACACAGATAACAAAGGGGGGACCTCCAGATGGGGTAGAATTAACCCCCAGAGGAAAAGTTTCCAGAAAGGAGGTCCCCATGCCCAAGTCTATCCCAATG
>Ga0123519_10002212_pt1 | contig 33093 bp, 26 predicted proteins | sample YelNatPaOPRAMG02_FD_87396 | JGI IMG/M metagenome (GOLD analysis project Ga0123519, IMG submission 87396) | Hot spring microbial communities from Yellowstone National Park - Yellowstone National Park OP-RAMG-02 (version 2) | ecosystem: Environmental > Aquatic > Thermal springs > Hot (42-90C) ... | reverse complement strand
TAATGATTTGACTTACTTTAATGATTTCCTGAGTTCATTTTCAGTTTCCGATACTTTAGGGAAGAAGCTCAATTTTTCAGTTTCACGAAAAGATAGTGCGAGTTTTTTTGTTAGACTTGAACCACTAAAGCAAAAAGATAAGATACTCATAAAAATCAATCTATCGTCGTTAACTGATTTAGCTGGAAATAGATTAGACACAGTTTTTATCAAAACATTTGATACAAATAGTGACGCAGATTATGGTTTAATATCAGGTAATTTGATAAACAAGATTAGAAAAGACGAAAAACTTTTAGTTGAAGCAAAATCTTTATCTTCAAATAAAACTTATCGTGTCGAGACAAAAGAGGATAAATATCAAATTAAAAATGTTTTGCCGGGAAATTATTTCCTAAAAGTTTCTCTTCAGAGAGATGATTCAAAAAATGACTTCAGGAATTTCACAATACCATTTATTTACCATCAAGATACAATCAAAGTAAAATCACGCTGGCCTACTACAGATGTTAATTTTAATGTGGAAGGTTTATTCAGGTAGAAGCTCAATTCGTCGAACTTTGTATCCTTTCAATATTTTTTCTTTTTGATCCTTAATTATTCCCAGCGAAAAACGATCACCACGAACTTCTATAATTTCAATTTCACCGACTTTTTTATCTGTTACACCAAGAATCTCACCTGAATTTTTATCTGTGATTGTATCTCCAGGAGCAAAGACTGGAAGAATTGAACCAACTTCTAAGTTGTCTCTTTTGCCAAGATTTATAAAAACTTCTTTTGTCTCTTCATCGACAAAAAAAATTTCTCCGCTGATGACTTTCCTTTTAAATTTTGTTTTAATTGTGGTTGTATCTTTTTCAGATTTTGATTTGTATTCAGTTAGATTGATAAGTAGTTCAATTTTAGTTGAAAACTTTTCACATAGCTTGATTAAATTTTTTCCAACGAGAGTTTTTAGGAATTCATCCGAACCAAATTTGATTTGATCAAGCTGACTGAATTCTTTTTTTGCGTCACTTTCCCTTCCAAAAATTGTAACGCCAACTCCAAGGTCAGAACTTTTTGTAGAAATTTTTTCATCAAATAAGATTTTATTTGTCTTTAATTCAGTTACAATAAATTCAATTTCGATCTCATTTGAATAAGTTTCATACTGAGCAACTTTAGGTTCACCAGCGACCAGACGATTAATTGAAAAAGTATGAATTATTCCCGTTACCGAATAATCTATATTTTTTGAAATTAACACCTCGAACTGACTTAGATTGGAATTTTCTTTCAATAAATTTTCTGTAGTTAATGGTGATAAAACATTCAGTTTATATTTTTCTCTGAAATAATCAGCTATAAAATCCGGAAGATCTTGCGAAAGATTCCAACTTCCTTTATAAGTCGATTTATCATTAAACTTAAAAAAAGCGATTTGTCCAAAAGCAATTGAATGAAAAATTAGACTAATAAAGAAAATATTTCTGAGCCTTCGACCTAAATTCATCTGCTTCTTTTTCCCAGTAACTTTTTATTGAATTATAGCTAAAGTCTTGAGTAAACATTTTTCTTATATTGTCCCAGCCAGTTGCTAAATCAAACATTCGTATTCTATCTGATTTTGCTAAATCAAAGACATTTTTATCAGGATATAATTTTTTTAATTCCTGTAAGAAGTAAAACTGGATTGCTGTCAAATTGCAATTTTGAAAATCTGTTATGTGAACTTGAACACCGTGCAAAACTTTTCCTTGAAAGTTTCCATAAAATGGTCGCCAGACTACAGGTCTAAAAATTACGCCATCAAGTTTTAAATCATTCATTTTCTTTGTAATCTCATTTTCGTCAATCCATTCTGCACCGAGTAATTGAAAGGGTAAAGTATAACCTACACCTTCTGAAATAACTCCAAGCTCACCTAAAATTCCAGTCGATGCATAAAACTGTGCTGAATAGTAATGCGGAATGTGAGGAGAAGTTGGTATCCATTGTAATCCAGTATCTTCCCATCGCATTGATCTTTTCCATCCTTTCATCTTAATCACTTTTAAATCACACTTCAATTTATTAGAGAGCCATCCTTCTTCATTAATCATAGTTGCGAGTTCACCACAAGTCATTCCGTAAATGTATGGAATAGGAAACTGACTGATAAAAGAAATAAATTCATCTCTTACCAATGAACCTTCAAATTTTTCTCCAGTCAGTGGATTTGGTCTATCAAGCACGACAAATTGAATATTGTTCTCAGCTGCTGCTTCCATTGCAAGTCCCATTGTGCTTATGTAAGTGTAGGATCTAACACCAATATCCTGAATATCATACATTAAAACATCGATTCCTTTCAACATTTCTTTTGTAGGCTTTCTTGTTTTTCCATAAAGAGAATAAACAGGTAATCCAGTTTTGGGGTCGGTGTAACTTTCAACTTTTTCACCGGCTGGAATATCACCACGAACTCCATGCTCGGGACCAAACAAAGCAATTAATTTCACTCCTGGAAGATTATAAATAATATCAATGGTAGAATTTAATTTTGAATCGAAGCCTGTTGCATTTGTAATTAAACCAACTTTTTTGCCGACTAAAAATTTGTAATCTTCTTTCAAAACATCGATACCTAATTTTACCTTTGGCTGAGCAAACAATAAGTATGGAAATAATGAAATTAATAGATAGATGATTTTGCTTTTCATAGTTCTAATTTCTTTTTAATGCTTTTTAATGCTTCATCAATTTGATTTTCTAATTCGGTTAACTTTTGTGCTGCTGATAAAACCAGATTCATAGCCCTTTCACGGTCATTTAAAGATTTTGTATTTATCATTACATTGAGCATCGCACCTTCTGCACAGGATTTTATCAGAATTAATGCGACACCAGCATCGCTCAATGAATTTTGGTTTCCAATCTCACTTAATCGTACCAGATGTTTCGCTGTATCAAAAGAGGTCTCAATAACTTTAATTGGAACTTCTGTTGCATAAATAGTTGCATCTTCAATTGCTTGAGTTCGTTTGATCTTATCTTGTTCTGTTTCTTTTGGGAGTTTAAATGCTTCCATTACTTGATCGAATGATCTGGAATCTTCATCATAGAGCTCAAGGAATTTTTCTTTAAATTTTTCAAGATGATTTTTGATCTCTAAAACTTCTGACTCAACAGATTCATATTTTTTCTTTCCAATGGTGAGATTACAAACCATCAACCCGAGTGAAGTTGCAAGAACTCCGTTGAACGCGGATACACTTCCACCGCCGGGAGTAGGTGATGACGATGAAATTTCTTCAATGAAATTTTCGAGTGATTTTTTTAAGTCCATAATTATTCCTCAATTAAGTATTCAATTATTTTTTCTTTTGGATTGAATGGAGCAAGATTGCTTAACCCGAGTTTTTCTATTGCAGTCTGAATAAGTTCTTCTTCATTTTTTGAATCTGGATTATAGAATTTTCCAGAGTCAAGAATTGCCTCTAAAGGGACGAGACCAACTATCTCACTTCCCCAGACTTCAACGCCAAATTTTTGTGCTTCTTCTTTAACAGCTTCAAAAACATGATGCATATTTGTGATTTTATAGTTTACAAGATTAATCGAAACCTGAGTTATTCCAAATTTTTCAAGAGAAACCCCCATCGCTTTAACTGCTTTGAACTTGCCAGGAATTCGAACTGTCTTACCGTCTTTTTTTACTACATTTCCTTGTTCATCTCTAAGTGGTTTTCCTGATTCTCTGATAATACCTGAAATTTCATCAGCGATTTTTACATCTTGGGTTTTCAGATTTACATTGTAAGCAATTAAGAAAAATCTGCAACCAGTTACCGTCGCACCGAGTTAGGGATTGAAATCAGGTTTTCCGAAATCGGGATACCATTCTGGATCTCTTAATTTTTCCGGGAGTCCTTCATATTCACCTTTGCGAATGTCGGACAAATTTTTTCTTTCTGGTTTTGTTGCGGAATATTCGTATAAGTAAACAGGTATGTTTAATTTTTCTGAAATAATTTTCCCATATTCCTTTGAGATTTCAACACAATCTTCGATTGTCGCATTTTTAATTGGAATAAATGGAACAACATCAATTGCACCAATCCTTGGATGCTCACCTTTATGTTGAGTCATATCAATTTTTTCAGCAGCAACGATTGAAGCATTTATTGCTCCTTCAAGAACGCCTTTTTTTGTTCCGACAAAAGTCACAACAACACGATTGTAATCTCTATCTGGTTCGACATTCAACAATTTGCATTCAGGTGTATTTTTAATTGCTTCGGCTATTGCATTGATTGTTTCTTCATTTCTTCCTTCACTGAAGTTAGGTACACATTCAATGATTTCTTTCATAGATTATTTTCCCTTTTTTGATTACTGTTTTAGTAAAATTTCTTCCAAAATAATAAACAAGATTTTTGTAATCTGATGTATTCAATATTAAAATGTCAGCTTGCTTTCCAATTTCAAGACTTCCGACTTTATGATCTAATCCAAGAGAATAGGCTGCATTAATCGTAACCGAATTTATTACCTCATTTAATTTCATTCCATTGTAAAGAGTTGCGATGTTCATCATCAGTGGAAGATTTTGAGAAGTGCAAGAGCCGGGATTGAAATCAGTTGCAATCGACACTACGCATCCTTCATCAATCATTTTTCTCGCTGGAGTAAAAGGAATTTTCAAGAAATAAGAAACTCCAGGTAAAATCGTGGCTACAATATCAGTCTTAGATAATTTTTGAATGTCTTCATTAGTTATCATTTCAAGATGATCGAGACTTTTCACTCCAAGTTCAATTCCGAGATCAACACCACCGAGAGAATTGAATTGGTCACAATGAAGTTTTAAATCAAGATTATACTTTTTAGCTTGTTCAAGTATGGTTCTTGTTTCTTCAATATTAAAAGCAGTCTTTTCTAAAAATACATCACAAAATTTTGCCAGATTTCTATTAGAAATTTCTGGTATTAGTTTATTGGTTATCAAATCCACATAGGCTGAACGATTATTTTGAAATTCTCTTGGTATTGTATGTGCACCTAAAAAAGTTGGAATTATTTCAATTGGTTGGAGAGCTTGTAAATCTTTTACACATTCGAGCATTTTTAATTCAGTTTCGAAATCAAGACCATAACCACTTTTAATTTCGATTGTCGTAATTCCGTAAGACAAAGATTCTTTTAATCTGTCGAGGGAGAGTTGAGTTAATTGTTCTTTAGTTTCTTTCCTTGTTGCTTCAACTGTCCTTACAATTCCACCACCTTTTTCAGCAATTTCTTCGTAAGATTTACCAGCAACTCTCATTTCAAATTCATCACTTCTTGAGCCAGAAAAGATTAGATGGGTATGAGAATCAATCAGCCCGGGCATAACAACATTCTTACGACAATCAATTACAAGATCGAAATTAGAAAAATCAAAATCTTTAATTGAAGTGATGTCAGTTATTTGATCGTCTTCGATGATTAAAGAATAGTCTTCAAGTAAACCAACATTATTCAGTTCAGTTGATCGTTTAAATTTTTGGTTTACTGGTTTACAGGTCAGAGTTTGGGCTGAACGATAAAGCAGAATTCTCATTTTAATTTGAATTTTCGGTTCGGATTCTCAAAGACGGATAATTTTTTCTTTCTAATATACTAAAAATTTCATTCGCCTCTGCCCGTGTTTTGAATGGACCAATTATTACTCTGTAGAAAGGGGTGTCGTATTCAATTGTAACTTTTTCTTCTGGGAAAAGCGTTGCGATTTGTGTTTTTAAAGAAGCAATTTCATCATATGAATCCGTTAATCCGACCTGAACATAATATAATGAAGTGGGTTGGATTCTTTCTTTCGATGATTGAGTTTTTTGTGATGTTCTTTTATTACTTTCAGGGAAGTTCGTAAATGTTTCAAACAGACCGGAACTATCTTCTTTAAATTTAAAAGGAGCAAGTGGATTTACTCTTTCGAGGTCCACTTGCTCTTTTGAACTTACACTCTTTGACTTTTCAACTTTTGTTGAACAGCTTGAGATGAAGAAAACAATTGATAAAAAATAAACTAAATTTTTAATCACACTATTGTTTTACCTCAGTTACAATAAAACTATCGGTATAACCTAAATTGTAAAGAGCATCTTTAATACCTTTTGCGTGTTCCCATTTTGAATATGTTCCAAGTCTTACCTTGTATAGATTATCTTGAAATTCAACATATACTTGTTGATCTGGCATTCTCTGCCGAATTTTTTTAGCTTCACTCTCAGCATTTAATCTGCTTTTGAAAGCAAAAACTTGCACCTTGTAAAGATATTGTGGAGATGTTGTTGTAGCTGATGGCTGCGTTTCAGTCGTGGGTTGTTCTGCTGGTTTTTCAACCGTTGGATTTACTTTTAATGGAGGTGGTGGAGGAGTTGGAGGTCCCTGCGGAATATATTCAGGTTGAGTTGTTACTGTAACCTCCGTTGCGGGTGGTGTAGTTGGTTGTGCAGGGGATGGAGTCACTTCTGGTTGAGCTGGTTTTTCTGTTTGGTAAGTTACATCCTTTTGACCACCTTCGTATTCTTCAGTTACTTCAGATGCTGAGCAACCATAAAAGAGAATAGCCCCAGTAAAAAGGACTGCAAAAAATTTTATTGTTTGTTTTTTCATGATAACCTCATTTTTTATAGTGTAATAATAATTTTTTTTAATGATAATGTCAAGTAATTCAATAAATTATAATTTTCTCTTAAAGTAGAATTGTAAATCAATTGAAAAATTTATTTGAGTTTTGTAAAAATTTTAGAACTTAAAATTTAATCTTTACGAATTAAAAATTGTAGAAACATTAAAATTTTTTTAATTTTGTGAAAAATTTTTTGAAAAAAATGAAGAATAAAAATCTCAAGATACTTTTCATCACCTCGGAAGCCTCACCATTTGTTAAAACTGGTGGATTGGCTGATGTTTCCTCTGCATTGCCCCAAGCTTTAATGGAACTTGGGAATGAAGTTAGGCTTGTCCTTCCAAAATATGGGGCAGTCGATGAGAGAAGATTTAAAATTCACGAAATTGTAAGACTGAAAGAAATTCCAATTCATCTTGGCAATGAGATTGAATTGGTCAGTATGAGATCCTGCTTCCTTGTAGGATCGAAAGTGAAAGTTCAGTTATACTTTTTCGATAATCAGAAATATTTTGGATCGAGGAAAGGATTATATCAGGATATTAATACAAAGAAAGATTATCCTGATAATCACGAGCGATTTATTCTTTACGCCAAGGGCATTATGGAAATGCTCAAAAAACTTGGCTGGACACCTGATATAATTCATTGCAATGACTGGCAGACTGGTCTCATTCCAGCATATCTCAAAACAGTTTATGCTGATCTTGATATTCTCAAGGACACAAAGGTAGTCTTCACAATTCACAATGTTGAATTTCCTGGAATATTTCCAAAGGAGGTTTTTAAGTTAACTGGATTACCAGATTCTGTTCTTAACGAAATCGCTGTTGAGGATGGTAGTAAAATTAGTTTTCTAAAAGCTGGTGTTGTTTACGCTGATGCAGTTACAACTGTAAGTGAAAAATATGCAGAAGAACTTTGCACAATCGATGAACTCGGTGGAATTATTAAGAATACTTTGAAGAAAAGAAAAAATGATTTTTATGGAATCGTAAATGGTGTTGATTACTCAGTGTGGAGTCCAGAAAACGATAAATACATTCCTGCCAAGTATAGTATTAAAGATCTTTCAGGTAAAGCTGAAAATAAAAAAGCATTACTTGAATATCTCAAGCTTCCTGTTGAATTGGAAATTCCAGTTATCGGGACTATTTCAAGATTTGCAGAGCAAAAAGGAATTGATTTAATACAAGATGCAATAGAAGAAATATTAAAGCTTGATGTTAAGTATGTTCTCTTAGGTCAGGGAGATAAAAAATATCAACAATTCTTTGAAAAGATACAGAAAAAATATCCGAAGAAATTCGGTTTTTATGCTGGATTTAATGAACAATTGGCTCATCTAATAGAAGCTGGTGCTGATATGTATTTGATGCCTTCAAAATACGAACCTTGTGGTCTGACACAATTATATGCGTTGAAATACGGAACCATTCCAATAGTAAGATACACTGGTGGTCTTGCCGATACAATTGTGAAATTGGATGGTAATCTAAATGAAGGAACAGGTTTCGTATTCAAAAAGTATGAAGTCGAAGATATGATGAAAGAAATTAAGCGAGCATTGAAATTGTATCAAGATAAAGAAAGCTGGGTAAAGTTAATGAAGACTGCAATGTCACAGGATTTCAGTTGGCAAGCATCAGCTAAGAAATATGTTGAGCTATACAAGAAATTATTAAAGGATACAAAATAAAGTTGAAAAATCTAAAATCTCACTTCATCAAAATAAGTCTCTTTTTAATTGTTGCATTATTATTTTCATCCTGCTCTGAGAAACCCTCAATCACAGGATATAATCTTTTAAATCCACTTGATTCACTTGTTGTAAAAAGATTTGATTCCACAAATGACTCAGTTTTTATTTATCACAAAGAATTAATACAAAAAGATGTTTTAGGTGGAACTCGAAGAATTCTTGTAGGGAAGTATGGCGATCTAACTTCAAGTTCATTGATTAGATTTATAATTGGTCTTTCCTCTGAGATGAAAGATGCAGTGAAAAATTCTAATCTAATTGTAAATTCTGCTCGAATTAAGTTAAATCCTGTCTATAAATTTGGCGATACAACTTCAAACAATTTTAATCTTCAAGTCAAAGAGATTTATACTTATTTTGATGAGTATAAATTCACCATTGACAGTTTGAAAAGTGGTAGATATGAAATCATTAATGAAAATATTGTAGTCCGAAATATAGATGACGATACACTATATTATTCTGAACTGAAGCCAGAAAAAGTATTGAATTGGTTTAAGTTAATCGCTGCTGATTCATCAAAAAAACTTCAGGGGGTTTTACTCGAACCTGATGACTTTACCAATTACATTAGAGGATTTGCATCATCGAATGCGTATTATGTTGGTGATCCAATTGTTCTCGAAGTTGTTGTAACTTATAACAACAAAACTGATTCGCTTAAATATTTTGTCGACGCCGATCTTCATGTAATTGAAAAAACTTCAGAAATAAATTTTGATCAAACAAAATTAGTTTTACAATCAGGTGTAAAACAAAAAGCATTTGTCTTTTTTGATATCAGTTCAGTTCCAAAAAATGCAATTGTCAATTCAGCTTATTTAAGATTATATCCTGATACACTTGAATCAAAATATGGAACAAGTTATCAAGATTCTCTTTTTGTTCAATACATTACCGATTCAACAAATATCTCAATTGATAGTGCAGTTACATTTGTATTAACAAAAACGAGTTCTGGATATTACGAGGGTCAATTGAATTATTTTGTTCAGAAATGGATTGATAATAATTCAAATAAAGGTTTGTTGATCAGCATTAAAGATCCAGATGGTGGTGTTGAGAAATTTGTTTTCTATGGACCTCAATCAGCTATCTATTCAAAAAGACCACAATTAATTATTAACTACACTTACAGAAAATGAAAAAACTTTTAATCATCTTTTTGGGATTATTTAATATAATTACTGCTCAATCTGCATCAATCTATTCAAATTTTGGAGTAGGAGAATTAAATATAAATCCCACGACACGAAGAAGCGGACTGGGCTTAGCAATTGCAGGTCGAGAGAGTTTCGATATTAATCCATTTAATCCAGCAAGCTCGACAAGAATTCAGTTTGTGAAATTTTTAGCTTCTTTTAATTACTCCTTGAACAGTTATAAAGATTTAAATTCGAGCAATAACTACCAATCTGGAGCGTTTGAAAATTTATTGTTTGCTATTCCAATTCAAAGAGATTATGGAATTGTTTTATCTGGCGGAATTTTACCTTTCACTCGATTGAATTATAAAGTTTTAAGTTCAACAAATTATTTCGATTCAATTCCATATCATGTTAAATATGAGGGACTTGGTGGATTGACGAATTATTTTATTGGCGTTTCTTACTATCAGAAAAATGTTGGTTCGTTTGGTTTATCTTCAAACTTTTTGATTGGAACGATTAATCGAAAACTTTCAACAGAATTTTTGAATCAAAATTATGTTAATCCAGAATTCACGAGTCAATATAAATACAAAGGTGTAGCTATAAGATTTGGGTATATTTCAGAGAATATAAAAAATTATTTTGATGAAATTCCTGTAAAAGATTTAAGAATTGGATTCTCTTACTTAACATCGGCATCATTAACCAGTGAACTCCTCGATTTGAAACATGGAATTTTCATCGATACAACAGGTGAGAGAAATTACAGCACAAAAATTCCATCTCAATTCGCAATTGGTTTGTCTTCTAAATTTTCAGATAGATTAACTGTAAATGTAGATTTTTTAAATCAGGATTGGACAAAATTTTCGACAAATACTCTCTCAAATTTTGATCTTGTAAATCAAAATGTGTTTACCATTGGTTTCGAATATCTTCCTCTTGAAAGACCAGAGAAATTTTTTGATGCGATCACTTATAGATTTGGAGTTTTTGTTAAGGATATTGGAATTAAGATAAATAATGAAAAAATAAGGGAATACGGTTTTAAATTCGGAACTTCTTTTCCAATTGATCAATTGAATTTGATAGATTTTGGCTTACAATATTCAGTGCGAGGTAAAAATTCTGGTAATTTAGTAAAGGAATCAGTTTTAAATCTATGGTTTGGAATAAATCTTGCAGAAATTTGGTTTGTAAGAAATGAGGAATAATAAAAGAGGTTAAATATGAAAAACAAATTTTTAATTCTTGTAAATATAATCTTAATAATTACTTTTGGTGAGCTTTTATCACAACCATCACCTCAACCAGATACATTGAAGATTTATCGGAAGTGGAGTCTTTTTTCAGAGTATCATAAAAACGGTGACTACGAAACAGCATTACCATATGGATTTGAGATTCTGGAAATTAATCCTGCAAAATTCAAAACAATTTTTATAAAAATGGAAGATTGTCTTGTTTATTTACACGATTCTACAAATGTCGATGAAGCTACTAAAAAAATGTATGCTGATACATTGATGTATGTTTACGATTTAGCGATTAAAACTCAGCCAGAGAATGCAGCTTATTATTACAAGAAAAAAGGTTATTATTTAGAAACTTGGTATACAGGAAGAGAAGAAGAAGCAATTAAAGCTTATGAAAAAGCTTATGAGTTGGATAAAGATTTGGATTTCTATTATGTTGATAGACTTGGACTTTTATATGTTAAACTTGCAAATGATGAGAATAATTACAGACTAAAAGCATTTGAACTTTATCAGGAAGCTTCGAGCAAAGATCCAAGTAATCCACTGCCACTTGAAAGAATGAAATCCCTCGCAGAAAATATTGAACAATTGATAGAAATTACATACAATGCTTGGAAGCTTGACCCAGAAAATTTGCAGAAAGCCTGGCAATATGCTTCAATTACTTATCAAACTGGTGAATATGAAAAAGCAATCGAACCACTCGAATTTTTGGTAAAAAAAGATCCAAAATCTGAAACATATTGGTCAAGACTTGCAACTTGTTATCAGAAAACAGAGAAATATTCGAAGGCAATTGAGGCTTATAAAAAGGCATTTGAAATTAACAATAAAGTACGTGAATATCTATTGAATACTGGAATTTGCTATAAAGAATTAGGTCAATTTGCAACTGCTAGGACTTATTTCTATAAAGCTGCAGAGTTGGATAAAAATTGGGGCTTACCTTATATTTATGAGGCAACTCTCTATCAAGCAGCAGTTCAAAAATGTGGGTCATTTGACTTTATGGATAAAGTAGTTTTACAACTTGCAGTTGATACTTATAGGAAAGCAAAAGCAATTGATCCGAGTGTTGCCAATCTTGCCGATGAAGCAATTAAATCTCTTGCGAATTCAGTTCCAACTAAAGAAGAATATTTCTTTAGAAGATTGAAATCTGGAACGGTAATAAAGATTGAAGGTCCTTGCTATAATTGGATTGGAAAAAGTATAACGGTTCCATAAAATTATGAAAATAGCAATTGGTTCAGATCACGCGGGTTTTAAATTAAAAGAACAACTCAAAGCCTTTCTTACCCAGAAAGGCTTTGAAGTTTTAGATAAAGGATGTTATTCAGAAGAAAGCACCGATTATCCGGATTATGGTGAAGCAGTAGCTCTTGAAGTAAAAAATCAAAATTGTGATTTCGGTTGCATTATTTGTGGGACAGGTATTGGAATTTCTATTGCTGCAAACAAAGTTCCAGGTATTAGAGCGGCTCTCTGCACTTCAAAAGAAATGGCTCATTACGCAAAAGCTCATAACGATGCAAATATTATTGCAATCGGTGCAAGAATAAAACTTCAAGATCCGCCAGAAGAAATTTTAGAGGCATTTATCAATTCAACATTTGAAGGCGGTCGTCACGAAAGAAGGATAAACAAAATCAAAAACATTGAAGAGAGATACAAATGTTAGATATTAGAATTAACGATAATGCAGCTCAAGTCATTTTAATTAAAGAAATTCTCCGTCAGGAAGAAGGGCTTGAATTAATCGCTTCAGAAAATTATGTGAGTCTTGATGTTCTAAAAGCTCTCGGTTCTGTTTTAACAAATAAATATGCGGAAGGTTATCCAGGTAAAAGATACTATGGTGGATGTGAATTCGTTGATATGGCAGAAGATCTTGCAAGAGATCGAGTAAAAAAATTATTTGGTTGTGAATATGTAAATGTTCAGCCTCACTCTGGTTCACAGGCTAATATGGCAGTTTATTTCTCAATACTAAAACCTGGTGATAGAATAATGGGATTAAATCTTGCCCACGGTGGGCATTTAACCCATGGATCGCCTGTTAATTTCAGTGGAAAATTTTTTGAAGTAATTTCTTATAATGTGCGAGAAGATAATCAACTGATAGATTTTGATCAGGTTGAAACTCTGGCAAAGCAATATAAACCAAAAGCGATTGTTATTGGTGCGAGTGCTTATCCAAGAGATTGGGATTACAAAAAATTCAGAGAGATTGCTGATTCGATTAATGCTTACTTGATTGCCGATATTGCACATCCAGCTGGTCTTATCGCTTCTAAATTATTAAGTGATCCAATGCCCTATTGTGATTTTGTCACGACAACAACACATAAAACTCTTCGTGGTCCTCGTGGTGGAATGATTATGATTGGTAAAGATTTTGAAAATCGAGAAGGAATTCGAGCCCCGAAAAGTGGTAGATTAAAAATGATGTCTGAAATTATTGATTCTAATGTGATGCCTGGTATTCAGGGTGGACCTTTGATGCATGTAATTCTGGCTAAAGCTGTTGCATTTGGTGAAGCACTTCAACCGGAATTTGTTGAATATTCGAAGCAAGTGATAAAAAATTCTCAAAGACTCGCTCAAAGGTTTTTAGAAAAAGGCTATAAGGTTACAACTGGTGGAACAGATAATCATTTAATTCTTATTGATTTGAGATCAAAAGGAATTACAGGAAAACAAGCTGAAGATGCTCTCGGTATTGCTGGAATAACAGTCAATAAGAATATGGTGCCTTATGATACTCAAAGTCCAATGATTACAAGTGGAATTAGAATAGGAACTCCAGCGGTCACAACTCGTGGAATGAGAGAACAGGAAATGGATGTAATTTTTGATTTTATTGATCGTTCATTAACTAATGTAAATGATGAAAATTATCTTAAATCAATCAGAGAAGAAGTAAAACAATTTTGTTCAAAATTTCCAATCTATAAAGATCTTCTTAATTCGTTGAAGTAATGTCTCGTAAAGAAAGAATAGAACAATCAAGTGAAGACGAATTCAAGGAAATGACTTTCCTTGAACATCTCGAAGAATTACGATGGACGATCATAAATTCTTTGATCGGCATTGTTGTAGCTGCAATATTAAGCTGGATTTTTATCGATCGAATTATCAATGATATTCTTTTATATCCCGCCATTAAATATGGGGTCAAACTTCAAAATCTAAAACCTTTTGGTCAGTTGTTTCTTTATTTTCAAGTTGCGATGATGAGTGGAGTGATTTTAAGTCTTCCCTGGATTGTATATCAGATTTGGAGATTTATTGAACCAGCATTACATAAACACGAAAAAAAATATGTCTCGTTAATTGTGATTTTTACGACTTTTTCATTCATCGTTGGTGCTTTGTTTGCATATTTTGTATTGCTGCCGTACTCTTTGAATTTCGCTTTTTCGTTTGGAACAAGTGCAATAGAAAATAGATTTGCAATTGATGAATATCTTTCGATTGTTATTAGCATGATTGTTCTTTCTGGAATTGTCTTTGAACTTCCAATGCTTTCATTTTTTTTGACTAAATTAGGATTATTAAATCCAACAATTTTGAGAAGGTACTGGCGTTATGCAATAGTGATAATTTTGATAGTTGCTGCAATAATTACACCGACGGTTGATCCAGTAAGTCAATCGTTACTGGCAATTCCTTTATTTTTGTTGTATGAAATTAGTATCTGGGTTTCAAAAATTTCGATGAGAAAAAAGAGTGAAGGATAAAGACATAAAAAATTTTACTGAACCAATTAAGGAAGAACTTCAGCAGTTTCATAAGTTCTTCTCTAACCAGATGCGTTCGAAAGTTGGACTGGTTGAATTAATCGTAAGATATATTTTACGGCAGAAAGGTAAAAGAATCAGACCAACACTTGTTCTTCTTTCCGCTAAAACGCTTGGAAATGTGAATGAGCATACTTATCGTGGAGCAGTTCTGGTTGAATTGCTTCACACGGCGACTCTTGTTCATGATGATGTTGTTGACAATTCCGACACAAGAAGAGGATTGCCTTCAATCAATGCTATATGGAAAAATAGAATTGCTGTTTTAATGGGAGATTATCTATTAGCTCGTGGACTTCAAATCGCTGTGGATAATGACGAATTCAGTTTCTTGAAAGTGATTACAAATACTGTAAAACGAATGAGTGAGGGGGAATTACTTCAAATTCAAAAAATCCGAAAGCTAAACAACGATGAAGAAACTTATTACAGAATTATTTCTGATAAAACAGCTTCTCTTTTTTCAACCTGTACAACAATTGGAGCAATGAGCATTACAAATGATCAAAATGTGATAGACGACTTCAAACAATTCGGTGAATTACTTGGAATTGCTTTTCAGATCAAAGACGATATACTGGACTTTGAAGGAACTTCGAGCATTATGGGCAAACCTACAGGGAATGACCTTCGAGACAAAAAATTAACTCTTCCGATTATTTATGCACTAAAACAAGCAGAGAAAAATGAGGTTAAAAATATTAAGAGTCTTATTAAAGGCAAATTGACAAATAAAGATATTGATTCAATTTTTCACTTTGTTGAGAAATATGATGGATTGAGTTACGCAAGAAGAAAAGCACGGGAGTTCGCCGATCAGGCAATTCAAATAATTGAAAAATATCCTGACTCTGAAAGCAAGCAAGCTTTAATTGATCTTGTGAATTTTATTCTGGATCGAAAAAATTAATCTTTCTTTCTTTTTTCTCTCACAACTAAAACTGGCACTGGTGATTTCCTGACAACTTTTTCAGCTGTGCTTCCAAAAAGAATGTGTTCAATTCCAGTGTGTCCGTGAGTTGCGATGATGATTAAATCACAATTACAATCCTGGGCAGTGTTTATAATTTCGAGAAATGGTTTACCCGTTTTTACAACATAATTTGCTTTCAAATCAGCAGGCACTTTTTCTTCTATTAATTTTTTCAATTCATCTTCTGCTCTCGATTGAATTTCAAAATCTACCTGATTGATTGGAATTTGTCCAAGACCAAAATCACTTGGATAGACAATGGGTTCTATTACATAAATCAAAGTCAATTCAGAATTAAATTGTTTTGCAAATTGAACTGCATACTCAAGAGCTTTTTTTGAATATTCAGAGAAATCGACTGGAACAAGGATTTTAGAAATTTTAAATTCCATAAATCACCTCCTTACTTTTCAATTTGTTTTTCAATGTGTAAAAGTTCATACAGATTGAGATAATCGCGATTTAAATTTCTGAGTTTTTCCACAAAGATTTTTGAAAAACCGAGGAGTATTTTAACTCCAAGCGATGGTTCTCGATTAATGAGCTCGAGTAAATCAGGTCTAAAAATTATTAGCAATCTTGTATTTGTAAGTGCAGTTGCAGTTGCTGTTCTAAACCCTTCAACTATTGCACTGAATTCTCCCATAAAATCACCAGCAAAAAGTAATGCCAGTTCCTGTTTAATTCCAGATTTGAATGTGTGAGAAATTTCGACTTTACCACTTTCGATAATGAACATTGAAACACCAGGATCTCCTTCATAGAAAATAATTTCATTTGGTAGATACTCACGAACATGAACAATTTTTCGAATCATTTTGAGTTCTCGCTTTTTTAAGTCGGCAAATGCTGGAAACTTTCTGAGAAGATCTAAAATTTTCTGTTCATCACTTTCAGCTTTGAAAATGTTTGACCAAAGACTGCTTCGAACTTGAATGTTGTTATTTTCTTCTTTCATTTTAATTCTCTCAAATAATTGTTCCGTATTCTGCTATTCGCCAGAGTTCTTGACAGGGAAATTTGTTTTCGTAAAGAGCTCTTCCAATAATAACTGAATCAACACCAAGTGGAGTTAATTCAAGTAAGGAAACTAAATCTTTATATCCAGAAACTCCACCTGAAGCTGTAATTTTCAATCCGACTTTTTCCGCCATTAATTTCAACAATTCGAGATTTGGTCCAAGCATTAATCCATTTCTCTCCACATCTGTAACAATTAATCTTTTCACGCCAAGAGTTTTTAAATTCAATCCAAGACTAACTGGATTTAATGCCGAAGTTTCTTTTCTCCCATAAATCATCACTGAATTTTTAATTATATCAAGTGAAACGATAATTTTTTCTGGACCGAATTCGTCCAATGCCTGCTTTAGTATTTCTGGATTAGTGACAGCAATTGTTCCAATAACAACTCTCCACGCACCTATTTTAAAAGCTTCGCGAATTTTTTCTATTGTTCGTAATCCACCACCGAGTTGAACTGGAATTACGACTGATTGAATCAGCTTTTCGATTATTGGAAGATTTTTATTCGAACCAAACCAGGCACCATCGAAATCAACAATGTGTAAACATTTTGCATTTTCAGCTCTCCAGATCTTAGCCATTTCAATTGGATCATCTGGATAAACGGATGGAACAACTTCTGGAATACCCTGAACAATTCTTACGAGTTTACCATCTTTTATATCCATTGATGGAATTACAAGCAAAGGTGACTGAAAAACTTTTTTCGCCATTTTTGTTCTCTCTATTCAAAAGTAAATTAAAAAAATTTTCAGAGTGTAAAAAGAAAAATCGAGGCTCAATAAATTATAGTTTGTTGATCTTGATTAGAGAACAAATTTTCGAAGTGACCAATAAGGGAAAAATTAAATTTCGATTCAAATTCTTCCAAATATTTTTAGTCTATTCTGGTTGGTTCACTTAAAAGCCACTCCAACAGAGTTTTGAAATATTTTTTCTAATGGAGTTCGTTTTTCCTACAGGTCAAATGGATTCGAGAAGTTCTCAAATGAATTAAGACGCTTCAGGCTCTACGATTCGAATTCTAAAATTTTTAAATATCCCAGAACCAAAAAGAATGTTACTAAAATAAATCACCCGAATTTAATTGGACTTAAGTGATTTTTAATCACGAATTATTATGCTCAAGTCCACTATTTTTAGTTGCTCTCAACACATTTGTAAATTCTTAACTTTAATTTAACATTTAACTCTTGACAATCAATTTAAATACTCAGAAATTTGTAAAGATTATGAGAGAGAGAATTATTTACATCAAACCTTCTAAAACCTCAAGAGTGTCCCTCTCCAAAACTATAATTCACAAATCAATCAACAACAAAATAAAGGTGATGTTATGATCAAACATCTATCCAAATTCATTTTTGTTTTTCTTCTAATCTCATCTACAACAATTTTTGCCCAGGGTATCACAACTGCTGGTATCACTGGAGTTGTAACGGATAAGAAAGGCGAACCTTTACCCGGTGCAAATGTCACAGCTGTCCATGTTCCATCTGGAACGATGTATGGGACTTCTACGCGAGCAAATGGTCGATTTAACATCACTGGTATGAGGGTTGGCGGTCCATATACAATAACCGCTTCATTCATCGGTTACAATAAACAGATTCTGGAAAATGTCTATCTCGAATTAGGACAAAACCTTAACTTAACCTTTGTCCTGACAGAAACACAAATTGAACTAAAAGACATTACAGTTGAAGCTGAAAGAAGTACCATCATTCGTTCAGATAAAACGGGAACAGCTACAACTATTCAGAGAGAAAATTTAGAAAACTTCCCAACAATTTCACGAAGACTTGAGGATTTTGTAAGACTAACTCCTCAAGCAACAAGTAATGCCAGAATAGGTGGCGTTGATAATAGATTAAACAACATCACAGTTGATGGTGCCTATTTCAACAATTCCTTTGGTCTCGCTGGTCTACCTGGTGATAGAACAGGTGTAGCTCCAATATCACTTGAAGCAATTGAACAAATTCAAGTTAACATTTCTCCATTTGATGTTCGTCAGGGAAATTTTGTTGGTGCCAATATCAATACTGTAACAAAGAGTGGAACCAATAGATACTCTGGTTCAGTCTATTACAATTATCGTAATAATGATTTTGTTGGGACAAAAGCAGGCGATGTAACATTTAATCCTGGTTCATTTAGATTCAATCAATTTGGTTTAACCCTAAGCGGTCCAGTAATAAAAAATAAACTTTTCTTCTTCGTTAATTACGAAACTGACAATTTAATTCAACCAGGAACAACATATCGTGCAAATCTTGGTGGTGAGCCAGTAGCTGGTAATGTTACAAGAGTTTTAAAAAGCCATCTGGATTCACTCAGCAATTTCCTAAAACAAAACTTTGGATACGAAACAGGACCTTATGAAGGATATGATCACGAAACTCCATCAACAAGATTCTTGTTGAGATTGGATTATAACCTTAATCCAAAGAACAAACTTAGCTTACGTTATACTCATCTTGATTCATTTACTGATGTATTACTTTCTAACTCAAGTTCACTTGGATGGGGATCCAGAAGATCTAATTTAACTGGATTGAACTTCCAGAATTCAAATTATCAAATAATGGAAAACATTCGTTCAGTTGTTGCTGAATGGAACAGCATTATTTCTGATAAGTTGAGTAATAACCTGATTGTAGGTTACACATACAATGATGAGAGCCGTAAATCAAGAGGTAAGATGTTCCCATTTGTTGATATTCTTGAAGGTGGACAAGTTTATACATCATTTGGATTTGAACCCTTTACTCCAAATAATGAATTAAGATACTGGAGCTTCCAGCTTCAGAATAACCTCAACTTATTCTTGGAAAATCACACTTTAACTTTTGGATTTAGTTTAGAAAGATATCAATCAGAGAATGTTTTCTTCCCTGGTTCTCAAAGCGTATATGTTTACAACTCACTTAATGATTTCTATACAGATGCTTTAGATTATCTGGCAAATCCGAATAGAACAGTTTCCCCTGTTACATTAAAAAGATTTCAGGTGAGATGGTCAAATATTCCAGGACAGGAAAAACCAATTCAACCATTGAAAGTTTGGTACGGTGGTATTTATATGCAGGATCAATGGGAAGTTTTTAAGAACTTAAATGTCATTTCAGGAATTCGTTTTGATGTTCCAATCTTTGAAAAAACCGGTTATCACAATCCAGAAGTCGATACAATGGTCTTCAGAGATGAGAATGGTTTCCCTGTTCAGTACAAGACCGACAAAATGCCAGATCCAAAAGTTCTTGTTTCACCAAGAATTGGATTTAACTGGGATGTATTCGGTGATAAAACTACACAACTCAGAGGTGGAACTGGTATCTTTACTGGTAGACCAGCTTATGTATGGATTTCAAACCAAATTGGAAACAATGGTATTTTGACTGGGTTTGAGAGATTGGATAATACAAATAATCGTCCATTCCATCCAGATCCAAATCACTACAAACCAGCAGTAGTTACAGGTGCACCAGCCTCTAACTATGAATTGGCTTTAACAGATCCAAACTTCAAATTCCCACAAATGTGGAGAACAAATATTGGTTTCGATAGAAAATTAATTTATGATGTCATTGGAACACTTGAATTTATTTACAGCAAGGATGTTAATGGCATTTATTACATTAACGCTAACCTCAAAGCTCCAAATGGACAATTTGTTGGTCCGGATAATAGACCAAGATGGATTGGTTCTAATAGAATTTATAGTAAAATTGACAATGCAATTGTCTTGAAGAATCAAAATGTAGGATATTACTGGAATATTGCTGCATCTCTTGAGAAGCCTTGGTCAAATAACTGGTATGCAAAAGTTGGTTATATGTATGGTGTAGCAAAGAATACAATAGATCCAGGTTCGATCGCATTTGGTAGCTGGAATAACAATCAACATGCTGGTAATCCAAATAATCCAGGTGTTGGTTATTCAGCCAACTCACCAGGAAATAGATTATTTGGTGCTTTCTCGTATAAACTCGAATATTTCGATTTTGGTGCAACTACTGTTACTCTGTTCTTTGATTACTTCTCACCTGGAAATGGAAGCTATACCTTCTCTGGTGATTTGAATGGTGATGGTGGAACAAGCAATGACTTGATCTATATTCCAAAAGATAAATCAGAAATGAACTTTGAACAGTATTCAGTTACGGTTGGAACTAACACAATTACATTTACTCCAGAACAACAAGCTGATGCCTGGGAAGCATTCATTCAACAAGATCCATATTTGAGCAAGAATCGTGGTAAATATGCTGAAAGGAACGCAGCTTTCTTACCTATGGTATTTAGAGCTGATTTAAGTCTTGTGCAGGAATTCACTCAGAAGTTCCTTGGCTATAAGAACAGCTTGCAATTCAGAGTTGATGTGTTGAACTTAACTAATTTGTTGAACAAGAATTGGGGAGTTGGTCAAACATTCACCACGACACAACCTTTAATTGCAAGAGGTGCAGATGCGGATGGAAAAGCTTTGTATCGACTTGCAAACATTGGTGGTGAATTGATTAAATCGAGCTTTAGAAAGACAGCATTTATTGATGATGTTTGGAGAATTCAGATTGGAATAAGATATTTGTTCAACTAACAATCAACATTCAAAAAAATCTTCCAAGCTACTTGCAAGGCTGTCCGAAAGGGCAGCCTTTTTTATTTTCATCTCTTAAAAAATATTTTGATAAAAATTCAAATGAAGTGAGGCTTTTCGATCAAAACTGCGCTAAACTAATTTGATTGATTTGAACTAATTAGAAAATTTAATTTTCTAATAAATGAAGTAACCCTTTTGTGTTTACTTTGTGAACCTTTATGATTTTTGATTAATGCGAAAAGGATGGAGAATAAGTTTGCATTTTGAATGCGGAGAGGGTGGGATTCGAACCCACGGTCCCGCTTACGCAGGACACCGGTTTTCGAGACCGGCCTATTCAACCACTCTAGCACCTCTCCATTTCAATCAACTTAAATGTCGATGCAAATATAAAATTTTGAACATAAAGAATTTTTGTAGATTGAATCTAAAATCGTTTGAAAAGATTATTTAAGAGTCTTAAATAAGGTTAATCTTAGAATGAACTGCCCCATAAAAAAATTTTCAATGACCTCTTTACTTTTAATAAAAAATTCCATAGAATTTCATTAAAAATTATGCGAAATCAAAAACAAATAGAATGGGCACAGCAATGAAATACATAAAAATACTTCTTTCCATCACTTTTGCGTTCGTTTTTATTCAATGCTCTTCCTCAAAACCAGAAGAAGAAACAACAACAACTACAACACAAACAACTCAAGTCTCAAGTGAAACAAAATCTAATGTGATTATTTTCCGCGATGATTCAAATGAACTTTTGAAAAATTCATTGAAAAATAACAAAGTAGACCTTGTCTCAACATCCGTTTGTCCAAAAGTTTTTAACGGGTGTTGTTTGAGTCAGGGAATTTCAAATTATCACAATGGAGTTTATACAGAGCTTTATAATAGATCAAACTCATTAGGTCGAGATTTATATTGCGAACTGTGGCTTCATTACAAATCTGATGATGGTCAGATACTGGCATTCCCGGTCGAGTATCAGAATAATCGAAATATGCTAAAAGTAAATGGTGTTTATTTTGAATGCATTCAAGATGATAATCATTTCTGGGTTCCAAACTTTAATTACTTTCACACAAATTGGCCAAGTGAAACATTTGATTATGTGATGGATTTTGCACCAAGCAAATTCATACGATTTAAACAGCAATTCTGTAAGACTCTTGGAATTCCAGATTCAAAGTCTAAGACAGGGAAAATTTTTCCACTCGAGATTTCTGAAAATCCAGATTTGAAAGTTTACTCCGATACTCCATTTGATGATCTGGTAGTTGAATATAAAGACATAACAGCTGGAATAGATAATTTCGTTGATTATTATTATTTCGATCGTTTGGATTATTTAAGAGAGAATATTGCAAATGCAATTTTCTTAATTCGTGATAATGAAACTCTTTTTCCAGTAGAAGATGCAATTGTAACAATTACTCCACTTGAACCATCTGGTGATTTGAAAGAAGTTTTTGAGAGATTTACAGATTTTACTTTACGAGCTCCAAATTTTGATTATGGATTTTATGGATTTAAGAGTTGTGCCTCAGAGAAAGTTCTTGATAAACTTTCAATGCAATCAAAATTATTTAATTATTTTACAGAGTATAAATTGAATCCTTGGGCAGTAGTTAGTGATGAATTGAAAGCAAAGACAAATAAGGATGGTGAGATTTACTGGACAACAAATTATCTCTATGAACAGAACAATGATCTTTATAATCAATTGATGAAAACACCATTATTTAGTAAAGAAATTTCTGGTAAAGGTCATTACTTTGTTCTGGAGAAAAATAAAAAGTATCAGATAAAAGTTATTCATCCACGATATCAATATTTTGAACGGACATTCAGTATCTCTGGTGATAGTCAGGTAATTGTTGATCTTGCACAGGTTACAACAAAACTCGAAAATGTCGGTGGTAAAGGAAATAGAGAGAATTTATTTGTAAGACCATTGGCTAAATAGAAATTTTTTAAGATTAAAAATTAAGAGGTTTGTTCTTTAATTAGGGCAAACCTCTTTTTGTTTTAAAGGAAAAAAATCGCTTAATCTTCTTGATCATTAATTTTTCTTGAGAATTTTTAGACTTTGGGACCGAGCAATTTTAATAACAGAGTTAATATGTTTGAGAAAAGAATATATAAGGATTATATCTGGGGCAATCGATCGAAAAAATCTACAATCAAACAATCATTCAATGTTTTTTGAAGAGTTCAGGAAGAACTTTCAAGCCAGAGGTTAATCTTTTCAATAAATTTTCACTAAATAAAAAGTCAGTTGCTGATTTAATTTTCTCGGTTGATTTTTTATCGTACTTGAACCACCACATTTTTTTCTGCCAGGTCAATGTGTCGTAGTTATAATATTTTTCGTAAACCATTTCCATTAATCCACTTCGACTGTGAACTCTGCCAGTTCCACTCATTTTTATTCCACCAATCACAGCTTCACCAGCACCGAAGTGACTGATGCAATCATTGATCAAAACAGAACCAGCAAGAATTCTTTTTGCAATTGATTTCCCAAGTTCGATATTTTTTGTCCACACCGATGCTGAGAGACCATAATCTGAATCATTTGCAAGTTCAATTGCTTCGTCGAGTGTATTGAATTTCATTACTGGAATAACCGGACCAAAAGTTTCTTCTTTCATTACTTTCATTGAATGGTTAACATCAACTAAAATTACTGGCTGGACAAAATTATTTTCGATTTTTCCACCATAAAATATTTTTGCACCTTTTGAGAGAGCATCATCTATATGCTCTTTAATTATATCAACTTGTTTTGGGAGTTTAATGTTTGAATAATCATAATATTCATTTCCTGAGTAGTTGTTTAATTTTCTGATTTCATCGACAAGTTTTGATAGGAATGCATCATAAATTTTTCCGTCAACATAAACTCTTTCGATTGAAACACAAGTTTGTCCTGCATTCATTAAACTTCCCCAAAGAATACCGTAAACAGCTCTATCTAAGTCCGCATCTGCCAGTACAATTGCAGGATCTTTTCCTCCAAGTTCAAGAGAGACAGGCAATAATTTTTCAGATGCAGCTATTGAAATCAATCTTCCAACTTTTGTACTTCCAGTGAAAAATAATTTATCAATTGAACTTTGAACAAGTGCCTGACCAATTTCAGCTTCACCGTGAATAATATTGAAAACATATTCCGGTAAACCTGCTTCATCAAAAATTTGTTTTATCTTCTCACCAACAAGTGGCGTCCATTCTGAAGGTTTGAAAACAACAGTATTCCCAGCAATCAGTGCGGGAATAATTTGTCCCATTGGAAGAAGCAATGGATAATTCCATGGACTGATTATTCCAACAACTCCATAAGGCACATATTCAATCCAGCTTTTTTTGTGTATCATTACTGGAAGTTTAATTCTTTCGTAATGTGGCTTCAAAAATTTTTTTGCGTTTTTGATGTAGTAATTAAATAAACTTAATGTTGGAATTATTTCAGTTGAATAACTTTCAAAGAGTGGTTTTCCATTTTCTTCTGAGATTATTTTAGCAATATCATCACGATTTTGATAAAGGATTGATTTCGCCTTTTTTAAGATTTTAATCCTTTCATCAATCTTGAGATTTGACCAAACTGACTGTGCTTGTTTTGCTTTTTGAACAATCTCTTCAACCTGTGAAGGTTCAGTTTTTTCTACTTCACCGATTTTTTGATGAGTATTTGGATTAAAAGATTCGAGTTTCAATTATGCCTCCATCAAGGTTAATCTTAATTTCTCAACTAAAGTTTCTTTATCAAGATTTGATGTATAAAGTATCTTGTATTTTGTTTTTTTACTTACAAGAAAATTTGCAATGATTTTAATCTTTTCAATATTTATCGCTAAATCAAATTCGATGTTCGTTTGACTGAAATATTCTTCTGAGACATTTAATAAAAAATCAGATTCATCTTCAAACTTTTTAATGAAAATCAAAATCCCATTCTTTAATCCAATTAGCTCCAAAGGTTTTTGTTTATCGTAAATTATGATAATTGCATTAATTGTATTGATTGGTTCTTTCAGGACTTTTATTCTACCAATATTATTTATGATCATCTGAATTGAATCACGAACTTTTGCAGCATCTTCAAACTTCTCTCGCGTTGAATACTCTTTCATCTTTTCAATTAAACGATTGAGAATGATAAGATTATCTCCAGTCAAGAATGATTTTACAAATTCAAGTTCTTGGTGATATTCATTAACCAAATTTTTATTGATGCAGGGACCAAGACAACGATTTATCTCCATTAAATAGCAGGGACGATTTTTCTCAAATGTTTTATCGTCACATTCTCTGAGCAATGTTGATTTTGAAATTATGTCCAGGACTTGCTCAGCAGTTTCTCTATGTTGAAATGGTCCAAAGAAATAAGCACCATTGGAAGTGATTTTTGATGTGACTTCCAATCTTGGAAAAGGATGATCATTTTGAAGTGCAATGAATGAATATCTTCTGATAATTTTTAATGCTTTATTATGTCGTGGTTTGAATTTTTTTATCAATTCAGATTCGAGCAAAAAAGCTGAAAGTTCACTTGAGGTTTCGATAAAATCCAAATAATGAGCAGAACGGACAATTCTTCTTACTCTTGCATCTTCATTTCTAAAGTAACTTAAAACGCGACTTCTTAAGTTTTTTGCTTTACCAATGTAAACGATCTGATCTTTCTTATTCTTAAAAATGTAAACACCTGGTTTTTGCGGAAGCTTTGAAATTTTTTCGGCAATGGTTTCTCTTACATTTACCTTTACAATATTTTTAATTGGTTGAAATTGAAGTGAAATGAGACTATCTATATCTCCAAATAAATATTGCTTTGAACCTTCTGAAAGTAATCTCAAAAGTAAGTGAGTAGTTGCGAGTGCATCACCAAAAGCTCTGTGAGCTTTAAGATTGTGAATTTTAAAAAATTCAGTCAGCGATTTAAGACCATAGCTCTCAAGTCCAGTTACAATTCTTCTTGCAAGAAGTTTTGTGCAGAGAGTTGGATTTTGTGGCGGGTAAATATTTTCTCTAAGAAAACTATGAAGAATAAATTTATAATCAAATGATGCATTGTGAGCGACAAAGATTGCGTCTTGGAGAAATTCTCTGACTTTCAAGACTATGTCAGAAAATTTTGGTGCGTCGAAAACATCTTCATTTCTGATTCCTGTTAGATTTGTGATAAATGGTGGAATGAAAATTTCAGGATTTACAAGGGTAGTGAACTTATCTACAATTTTAAGTTTTTCGACTCTGATAAGTGCAATCTCAATGATTCGATCATAAACTGGACTGAGTCCTGTAGTCTCTACATCGCAGATAACAAATTTTGCATCTTCAATTTGCTGACTCATACTTCAAAATATTATTTCTACGATTATTTATCAAAGTTAGAAATACTATTCAGAAAACTTAAGCAATGCATTTATATTAAAATGATAAAAAGACAGAAAGAGAGAGAATTTTTCATAGGTTTTTAGTCTCTTTGCAATTCTTTATTTTGCAACTGAATTTAAGGTTTGACGATGAAGAAGTTTAATATTCCAGTTTTTTATAAAAGCTCGATCATTACACGATTAAAAGATTACAGAAATTTACTTGATTCAAGAAAACAGGATCTTACACCAACTGAGTTAGATTTTGGACCAGTAAAATTTTTAATTGCACGACATTTTGGTTTCTGCTATGGCGTTCAAAATGCAATTGAAATTTCTTATAGAACGCTTGAGGAAAATCCGGATAAAAGGGTTTTTCTTCTTAGTGAAATAATTCACAATCCAATCGTGAATGAAGACCTTCTCTTTCGTGGAATAAATTTTATAATGAAACCAACAGGTGAGCAGATAATTCCATGGGAAGAAATTACTAAAGATGATATCGTATTAATTCCCGCATTTGGAACAACTGTGGAAATAGAAGAAAGATTAAAATCAATCGGGCTTCAGGTTGAAAGATATGATACAACCTGTCCATTTGTTGAAAAAGTCTGGAATCGAGCAACTGCATTGGGTGAGAAAGGTTATACAATCATCATTCACGGAAAATATAAACATGAAGAGACAAGAGCTACTTTTTCTCATAGTGTTCAAAAAGCTCATTCAGTGATTGTATTAAATCTCGATGAAGCAAAATTACTTGGTGGAATTATACTTGGTGAAATCCCATCTGAAAAATTTTATGAGTACTTCAAAGACAAACATTCAGAAGGATTTGATCCTGAAATTCATTTAGAGAGAATCGGTGTCGTTAATCAAACGACTATGCTCGCATCGGAGACACAAGAAATTGCTGATTACTTCAAATCAGTTATGAAGGAAAAGTATGGTGTTGAAAATCTCAAATATCATTTTGCAGATACAAGCGATACATTATGTTATGCAACTTATGATAATCAAGAAGCCACAATTGAAATGTTAAAAAATCCAGCCGATTTTGCAGTTGTAGTTGGTGGATATAATAGCTCAAACACGACACACATTGTTGAACTATGTCAGGAGAAAGTAAAAACATTTTTTATTTCATCAGAAGAAAAAATTTTAAGTCGAGATAAGATTCTTCATTTCGATATCAATCTTAAAAAAGAAATTCTAACGGAAAATTATATTCCAATAAAAGACCAAGTTACAGTTTTGTTAACGAGTGGAGCTTCATGTCCTGACTCAGTAATAGAAGGAGTTTTAAGAAAGTTGCATTCCTTTTTTTCAAATGCAATCCCAATCGATGATGAAATAGAAAAAATATTATCAAGAGAAAAAGATTAATTAATTTCCGATCGCATCGATTTTAGTTCACCTCTAAATATCATCTACACACTCAAACTCTGTAATTCCACAAAAAAAATTTTTTATTCCCACTTGATATTTAAATAAAAATTAATTATTTAAGAAAAAGATTTTTCACTTATGAAAAGTTCTTTAACAACAACTTTCACAAACACACAATGGAGGAACAATGAAAAAACTGTACAAACAAAAATTACTATTACTGATCTTACCAGTGATAGTAATTCTTTCAGGGTGCGTTGATACAAGTGGGCCGGTCATACCTTCGAGTATTAATTACTCGAGTGAGGTAAAAGTAGTAAACCTTGTGATCGGTTCGGGCACTACAAGTTTTGTGTTAAACAATCAAAGTTTAGGTTCTGCCTATTTCGGAGAAGAGGCTCCAGCAGGCAACTTTCTTTCTGTCCCATCAGGCAGCAAGTCTTTGAAAGCAAATTTTGCAAATGGATCTTCAAAGACATACCAATTTGCTGCACCTACGGAATATAAACTCAGAGTATTTCTTGTGGGGACAGTGACTTCAAGTGAATCATATGTAGTTACCCAGCGTTATATCTGGCAAACAAAAAATTCTACTGAGGGCAGTCCTTTATTCCCAGAGAATAAAGGTCAATTGGTTGTCTTTAATGGTTCACCAGATGCAACCATTAATGCGGTTATTTTGAACTCAGATACAGTTAGTTTTAGCAGTGCTCTCAGCACAGGACAATCGACAAATTACCTTGCGTTTCCATCAGGCTCGAAGAATGTAAAGGTGATTTATAATGGAAATCAAGAGTTGAATTTTAGCTATAACCTGGGTTCGAAAAATAGATATACGCTGGCATTGTATGATTCATCTGCAAGTCTGAAGTATAAAGTTTTCTTAGATGATTAATAATCATTTATTTAATTAATGGAGGTACATATGTTAAAAAATTTCTACAAAGTTTTACTTTTTATTTTCCTAAGTCATCTTTTAGTTACAGCACAGACTGGTAGAATCTCTGGAAAAGTTGTAGACAAACAAACCGGAGAACCGTTAATCGGTGCAAATGTTATTGTTCTTGGAACCAGTCTTGGTGCTGCCACAAATGTTAATGGTGAGTATATCATTAACAATGTTTATGCAGGTACTTACAGTGTTCGAGCTTCTTTCATTGGTTATCAAGATGTAACTGTTCAGAACATTGTAGTAAATGCTGGATTGACCACACGACTGAATTTTGAACTCTCTTCTAAAGAAATAGCAACTCAAGAAATAGTCATTATTTCCAAAAGACCACTAATTGAAAAAACTGCAACTAATGCAATTAGAATTGTCGATTTTGAATCACTCGAAAAAATTCCAACAAGAGATTTAAATTCAATTGTTGCTTTACAGCCTGGCGTTGTTCAACAGAATGGCTTGATTTTCATTCGTGGAAGTCGTCCAGACGAAACTGGTTATCTTGTTGAAGGAACTGATGTAAAGAATGTTTTGAACAGAAGAGGCGGTTCGCTGGTTTCTGTTATACCTGATGCAATTCAGGAATTGACAGTTCAAGCCGGTGGTTATACTGCAGAATTTGGAAATGCAAATGCAGGTATCGTTTCATCAGAATTTAAAACAGGTTCAAGCAGATATCAATATTCAATGAGAGTGGAGACTGATAATTTTGGAAATTATCCTGGAAAAACATTTTTAGGAACTTATTCATACGGTTACAGTGATCTCGTTTTAACTGCAAGCGGACCAGTACCAACTTTAAGTGACAAGCTAAAATTCTTTGTTTCAGTTGAAAATGCATTTCAAAGAGATCAACCAAAATTTTTCTCTGGAAATCCTGAAAGATATTCAGATGGTGCATTATGGGACACTACCAAAGTTTACGATAGTGGATTTTATGGTGGCTCGAAAGATGAATATCAGATTTTAAAGTGGGGACCAGCAAACATTCCTGGTAATTTCTCAAACCGTTATACAACAAATGGAACTTTACTTTTTGATAACAACCCATTATTGTTAAGACTTGCAACTGCATTTACCTGGTCGAGAAATACTCCACAGCTCAATGATATAAGAAGTATCTTTAATGTTGCAAGAATTCCATATACGGATCAATCGAATTTATTACTTAATTTGAAAGGTACTTATTTATTGAGCCAAAAATCATTCCTTGAAGCTTCAGTTTCTTATTATGATTTTAGATCGAAAACTTACGATCCAAATTTCAAAGACGATTTCTTACTTTACAGCGATAGTCTTGCTGCAAGTCGTTTTGGATGGAAATATTCAAATTACACAACACCACCTCCACCATACGATTTTTACGGCTTCCCATTTGATAGACCAGGAAGCGATAGATTGGTATTTTATTCAAAAGACCATAACAATTACATAAGTGCCAATGTTGCTTACACAAATCAACTTGGTGTTCATGCGTTAAAGTTAGGCGGATCTTATCAAACCTGGACAATTCGAAGATGGAGACATACCAATCCAAGTAACTTCCTCACAACGGTAAGAAATAATCCTGATCAGGCAAGAGTTTCACTTGCTGCGTTAATTGGCGCTTCACTATATCAAGACTTCGATAATTATGGATATGATGTCTTTGGAAATGAAACAAATGAATCAGGTTTGTTTGCACCGAAAAAACCAGTATTCGCTTCAATGTACCTTGTTGATAGAATTGAAGTGAATGACCTAATTGTAAATGCTGGTTTGAGATATGATTACTTTGATATGGATAGCTGGGCTTGGACAAATCCACAATTGCCTGTAATTGATCGACAAACACACTTGATTCCAGACTCTGCAATTACCAAAAGCAAAGCAGTTGATTTTGTTTCACCGAGATTAGGATTTGCTTTCCCGGTTACAGATAGAACAGTATTCCATCTGCAGTATGGAAAATTCATTCAATCACCAACACTTGATTTTGCTTATCGTGGTGTTTATCAGGCAACTCGACAGCTGCAGGGAGCAAACTTATTTGTAAATCCGATTGCATATAATCCTGGTCCAATTCGAACAACTCAATACGAAGTTGGTTTCTCGCATCAATTCAACGATTATGCAGCTTTAGATATTACTGCATTTTATAAAGACATAAAAGGTCAATTACAATATGCAGTTGTCAATACTTTGCCTGGTGCTCCAAGAGCAAAGTATGCGGTATTTGCAAATCAAGATTTTGCAACGACAAAAGGTGTTGAGTTAAGTTTAAGATTAAGAAGAATAAATAGAATTTCTGCGACTGTATATTATACATTTTCTAACTCGCTTGGTACTAACTCACTTTCAAATAGTGGACTTGGTTCAACCGAGGTCAATGGAAATGTACCAACAGTATTAACTCCACTTGATTATAATCAAACTCATCGTGGTTCAATCATTTTTGATTATAGATTTGATAAAGATGATGGTGGACCAATTCTCGAAAGATCAGGAATTAATATTCTCTTTACATTCAATAGTGGACATCCATATACTCTTGCACAGTGGACTGGACTTGGTCAGGCATCTGCATGGACTGGTGGTTTAACTCCAATTGGAAGTGGTGATACTCGTGGTAGAAGACCCGTTGGTCCAATTAATTCAGCTTCGACACCATGGAATTATAATTTTGATTTAAGAATTGATAAAACCGTCACAATAGCAAGAGTTGATTTTAACTTCTATGTTTATGTACAAAATGTATTTAATACAAAGAATGTTATCAATGTTTATGATAAGACGGGTAATGCTTATAATGATGGTTTCTTAGATACACCTGACGGTAGACAAATTATTTCTGGTTCAAGATATACTGAAAGATTTGCTGATTTATATCGTGCATTGAATTATGAAAACAGAATGGCTGCATTCAATGTTTATGGTTATGACTTATTCGGTCAACCGAGACAGTTAAGAGTTGGCGTTTTAGTTAATTATTAATTTTTGAAGTAAAGAAAGTGATTATCAAAAACATTACTTCGGAGGTAAAAGATATGAACAAGTTTAAAAAATTAAATTTTCTAATTTTCTTTTTGATATTGTTGCTCTATTCGGATCTTGCTTACTCACATTTTATCGATACGAAAAAGGTGAATAAAAAACCTTCTCTCTCAAAAGTAAGTGTGGATCCGGAAAAGAGTCTTTTGAACATTAACAATGTTACAATGTGGGTTGGTAGTGATGGCTTTCACGATTGGGTAGTTGGTGGAAGCTGGAATGGTGCTTTCCCAAATGGTTCAAGTGTAGGTGCAATTTTTGCAGAAGGTATAGTTTGGGGTGGTCTTGTTGATGACGGTAATCTACCAGTAGTTAGAGTTAATGGTAATACTTATGGAACTGGATGTTATCCATTAATTAGATTGTTTAGAGTAAGACCAGATTATAAAACTGGAAATTTGACCAACGACGCTGCAACTTTCTTCAATATTCCAATTGGACAAGTAAATGATTCACATATTCAAGAATTAAGAGCTCAATACGAAAAAGACTGGTATGAATGGCCAGCAGATCAAGGTGCACCTTATGCTGATATGGATGGTGATGGTCATTATAATCCTGATGTTGATGTGCCTGGAATACCTGGTGCATCACAAACTATTTTCATCAAATATGATGATAGATTATCTGAGTCAAACTATGGTTCACCACCAATTGGACTCGAGGTCTCTGAAACATACTGGGCTTATTCATACTCAGGTGCACTCGGAAATGTTATTTATAAGAAAGTCGATATTGTCTATAAAGGTTTACCAACATCAAAACCAAATTCTAAGATTGATAGTATGTACATTGTTCAGTGGGCAGATCCTGATGTTGGTACTTATAGTGATGATTTTGCGGGATGTGATACAACTCTGAATTTAGGTTTTGCATATTCTTCACAAGCAACTGATGCGACTTATGCAGGTTTAGGTCTTGCACCACCAGCAGTAGGTTACGACTTCTTGCAAGGTGTTTCTGTTTACACTGGTAATCCATCTGATAGTGCGATTTTTAATTTACAATGGAGAAAAGGTTATAAATATGTTAATCGTAAACCGATGAGTTCATTCATTTATTTTGCAGCTGGTGGAACATGGGAAGATCCTGACTTTAATTACAATGGAACTTTGCAATTTTAT
>Ga0123519_10002210_pt1 | contig 33106 bp, 26 predicted proteins | sample YelNatPaOPRAMG02_FD_87396 | JGI IMG/M metagenome (GOLD analysis project Ga0123519, IMG submission 87396) | Hot spring microbial communities from Yellowstone National Park - Yellowstone National Park OP-RAMG-02 (version 2) | ecosystem: Environmental > Aquatic > Thermal springs > Hot (42-90C) ... | reverse complement strand
GGGAAAGCGCAGCAGGATGCCGTCATCGTTGCTCTGCACCTCAACCTCCACGCCGGTGCGCTCACGCAGCGCACTCGCCAGCGCCAATCCCCACGGGCCATTCACGCGCCCTCCGAAGGGCGATTGCACCACCATGCGCGGATCGCCCAGAGCGTCGGCGAAGAGCTCCACCACAATTGTGCGATCGGAGGAGATGCTGCCGGTTGCATCCAGCTGGCCGGCCACATAGTCCACCACCACCCATGCGGAGTTGTCGTCCAGAGCGTGATCGCGTTGCAGCCACTCTAAGATGGGTCGCCATATCGCTTTGTCGCGCTGGAGAATGAGCTCACGACAGGTCGAGGCACCATGTGCATCGCGCAATGCCAGCAGGCGTTCGGCCACCTGGCGGCGAAACTCGCCCACGCGCCGTCCCAGATGGTACGGTCGCCAGGGATACTCACCGTGCCAGAAGGGCATGCGTGGCGTCGCACCGGGCGCGGGAACGACCGTCACGCGATCATCGCTGATCTCGGCGACGCGCCACACCTGCGCACCCAACATGAAAGCATCGCCACGGCGCGTTTCATAGACGAATTCCTCGTCCAGCTCCCCGATGCAGGTCTTGCCATCGGGCAAACAGGCGCGATAGGTGCCGCGGTCGGGGATGGTGCCGCCGTTGGTGAGCACTGCCATACGTGCCCCGGGTAGGGCGAAGAGACGATCGTTGACCTGATCCCAGGCGATGCGGGCACGCAATTCGCGATGCGTGGCACCACCATAGTGTCCGGAGAGCATGGCCAGCACGCTGTGCAGCACACGCGGTGTCAGGTCTTGATAGGCATATGCACGGCGCACCAGGTTAAACAGTTCCTGCACATCCCATGGCTGCACAGAGACCATCGCCACGATGTGTTGCACCAGCACATCCAGCGGGTTGCGCGGCGTGTGGGTCGGCTCAACGTCGCCGCGCAGCATGCCGCCCGCGATCGCCGCCGCTTCCATGACGTCCTCGCGGAAGGTGGTGAAGATGCGCCCTTTGCTGGTCTGCCCGACGAGGTGTCCGGAGCGCCCCACGCGCTGCAACCCTTGCGCCACCGACTTTGGGGATTGCAGCTGCACCACCAGATCAATGCTGCCGATGTCGATGCCCAGCTCGAGTGAAGAGGTGCCCACCAATGCCGGCAGGCGACCTTCTTTGAGATCGCGTTCCATGGCGAGCCTGGCTTCGCGCGAGGTACTGCCGTGGTGTGCGCGGATGAGCGGAGGGTGCGTGCCGCGTCCCGCCGCCAGGAAGCCCACACCTTTGGCACTGCCCTGTTCCAGCAGGGCGCTATCCTTCCCGTCCGCCTCAGCGGCTATTTGCTCGTTGAGCCAGTCGGCGGTGCGTTCCGCCAGCCGCCGATTATTGGCGAAGATGAGCGTGGTCTTGTGCGCACGCACCAGTGCCAGCAGGCGCGGGACGATGTGCGGCCAGATGGAACCGCCCACCAGGTTGCGGAAGTCTTCCACCACGGTCTCGACGCGCAAGTCGAGCGGCTTGTGGTAATTAGCTTCCACGATGGTGACCGGGCGTGGGATGAGTTGCACCCTCTCATCCGTTTGCGCGCCGGTCGCGGGCACGACCTCATTGCCGCCCAAAAAGCGCGCCGCCTCCTCCAGCGGGCGGACAGTGGCCGAGAGGCCGATGCGCTGGATGGGCTGTGTTGCCAGGTGTTGCAGGCGCTCCAGGCTGAGCGTGAGGTGCACGCCACGTTTGTTGCCCACCAATGTGTGAATTTCGTCCACGATGACCGTGTGCACGCGGCGGAAGAGCTCACGCGAGTGGGTTCCAGTGAGCATCAGGTAAAGCGATTCCGGTGTGGTGATGAGGATGTGCGGAGGGCGGCGCAGCATGGACTGGCGCTCGCGCGAGGGAGTGTCGCCGGAGCGCACAGCTACCTCGATGTGTGGGAGCGCGATGCCCAACGTTTGGGCGTGCTTGTGGATGCCTGCCAGCGGCACGCGCAGGTTGCGGTGGATGTCATTGTTGAGCGCCTTGAGCGGCGAGACATAGACGATCCGGATGCCCGGGGAGCCTGCTGCGTCCTCGTCCTGCAGCTCGCGCAGCAGGGTGTCAATGCCCCACAGAAACGCGGCCAGCGTCTTGCCCGAGCCGGTGGGCGCCAGGATGAGGGTGTGTTCACCGCGCTGGATGGGTGGCCAGCCCTGTGCCTGCGGTGGCGTTGGCTGGCCAAAGGTGTGGACGAACCAATCGCGCACAGCGGGCGAAAAGCGCTCCAAAGTGTCCATACGCGCTGCTCCATAATCCTCGTGAGTCGATTATACCAGCTGTGCGCCCGGTTGCCAGGTGCTGAAGCCCATGGCTGGTATCTTAAGCCCTGATGGGCTATCACCCGGTGTCGGATGCACCTGGTTTTGAGACGACTTGCATCACCAGCCGCGAAATTGATCCCGCGGCGCGGTTCACGCCGTCCACGCCGCGACCGTGCGAGAACGCAGCCATCCACCACAATCTCCAATGCCGCTCCCTGACGGTCGCGGTTCGGGTAACCGCCGCAACTCTAGGTTGCCGCTTCGACTCGCCCCCAAATTAAAATACACCCATCGGATTGGGAGAGTGTTGAAAAAGTCCCTTGGCTGCTCAGATTTTTGTAGGAAAATGGGCCAATAAAGCGGATAACTAGAGACTTTTTCAACACCTTCCGGATTGTGTTGTTGACAAACTTTCACAGAGCTATTAAGCTTATATGCCAAGAGCTTGTCCTTTTTTTACCGGAAAGGAGGGGATTCGAGCCTTTGGCCTTCTGAAAAATTCTGTCTTCTCAACAAGTGAGCCTGATAGAAAAATCCCTATAAAACAGAATAGAAAAGGAGAGGTAAGATGAGACTCAAAAAGTATTTGCTTCCGGGTGCAATGGCTGCGCTTATGCTCGTCTTGCTGGTAGCTCCAGCAGCTCCAGTGGGAGCCCAGCAGCCAGTTAAGCTGAATGTTTGGTCATCGCCGGACAACGCCGACGCTCTGACCGAACTGGCAAAGCTCTTCATGGAGAAGAACCCCAACATCACGATTGAGGTCTCCCCTATCTCTTGGGAAGTGCTCTATCCCCAGATTTTGGCCGACATCCGTGCCAAGACTGGAGCTTTTGACGTCACCACCTGGGACCTCATGACCGCAGGCTCCATCGCCGAAGGGATGCTTGACCTGACTAAGTTCGGCGAGGAGAACCCCGACCTGGTTGATCCCAACTTTGATGTTAAAGATTTCATCCCTACTGCCTGGCACATTTATGGCATGTGGGGAGATAAGAACATTGGCTATCCATTCTACGGGGCAACCATGTTCCTCTTCTACCGCAAAGATTACTTCGAGGACGAAGCTCTGAAAGCCGCCTTCAAGGAAAAATACGGCCGGGAACTGGCGCCTCCGGCCACCTGGGAAGAGGCTTCGGAAGTTGCCAAATTCTTCACCAAGTCAGAAAACCCTGCTTCTCCCACGGAATACGGCATCACTTTGATGTTCCCGCGCACGCATACGCTCTTCTATATGTATCTCAACTGGTTTGCCCCCTTGCGCCGGAGCGAAGAGGGAGTCAAGAAGTTCGGCGAAGTCGACATGGATTGGGGAGACCTTTTCACCGCCGACCACAAACCCGCTTTCAACAGCCCTGAAGGGGTTAAAGCACTGGAGATGATGGAAGAGTTGATGAAGTACAGCCCTGACCCCTTGGGTTCAGACTACGGCGAAACTTTTGAGGCTTTCGGCAAAGGCCTGGCGGCTATGATTCCTTCCTGGACGGCCACGCTGGCCGGATGGCAGGATTTCCCTGAAGTCTCGCCGGTCAAAGAGAAAGTGGGTGTGGCTATCATTCCGGGCGGTTATCCGGTGAGTGGCGGCTGGGGGCTGGGCTTAAATGCCGCCAGCAAGCACAAAGGAGAAGCCTTCCGCTTCATCCAGTTCGCCACCAGCAAGGAGGGCGATAAGCTCCAGTGGCTGAAGTATCGCGTCGGCCCGACGCGCTATTCCGTGTTGCAGGACCCGGAGGTTCTGGCTGATTCCCCCTGGCTGGGAGAGGTCTACGCCAAATCGCTGGAAAATGCTTCGCACCGGCCACGCATCCCGGAGGAACCCAAGCTGGAAGATCTGATGGTTGGCACGCTCTCTGAAATCCTCATGGGACAAAAGCCTGATAAAGCTGCTGCCCTGGAGGAACTGGCTGCCGAATGGACAAAGATTCTGGCTGGAAAATAATCTAAGACGGGGAGGGCTGTGGGGTTTCCCCTGCAGCCCTCTCTCAAGGCATCTTCGTGCACAAAGAAACATATGAGTTAGGTATGTATTTACAATCCCGAATATCCGCTATCATTCTGATACTTCCCCTGGTGCTCGTGCTGGTGAGCTTGACCATATATCCCTTCTTGAACATGGTTTACATGTCTTTCCACAACTACGACCTAGCTAAGGGGGGAGATCCGAAGTTCATCGGGCTGGGCAATTACCTCGCCATTTTTAAAGACAGGTTGGCTGTCTCTTCGGTGGAATTCACCGCCATCCTGGTCGTCGTTGCCTTACCTTTAGAAATGCTTCTCGGGATGGGGATTGCCTGGCTTTTCCGCAACCTTTTTGGGGAGAGGGTTATACGGAGTCTGGCTCTTTTGCCCATGATGGTCCCGGCTGTTGTGGCTGGGATCGCCTGGAAGATGCTCTTCAATTACAATTTTGGGCCATTAAACTATTTGCTTTCCCTTTTTGGGGTGCCCAACATTTCCTGGCTGGGGGACCAGAACTTTGCCCGCTTGGGCATCATCATCATTGACCTGTGGCAATGGACACCTTTCGTCTTCTTGGTGCTCTATTCCGGGCTGCAGTCGATGCCTTCAGAACTGGTGGAGGCAGCGCGGGTAGATGGAGCAGGCTCTTGGGCAGTGATGCGCTATGTGGAGTTGCCCATACTGGCTCCGCTCATCTGGATTGTGCTCATCATTCGCCTTATAGACGTTCTCAAGCTCTTTGACATCATCTATATGGTAACCTGGGGAGGGCCTGGTTCAGCCACGCATTCTTTCAGCTATTATATCTACAAGGTGGGCCTTTCCTACGGCTGGGATGTGGGCTATGCTTCAGCTTTGAGCATTGTGCTCCTCGTTGTGGTTGTCTTTTTGGTCAACATCTTGATGCGCGCTTTGCGCCTGAGAGCGCTTTTGGAACTTTGAGAGATGATAAAATTTCTGAAATACCTTCTGGCAAGCTTGATCCTTTTCTTCTTTCTCTTCCCTATTTACTGGTTGCTCATCACCGCTTTCAAACACAGTGAAGAATGGTTTAGCTGGCCTCCCATCCTCATCCCGACAGCTCTAACTTTGAACAATTTCTTGGGGCTGGAAGGAGGTTTCTACGGGGGGATGGCCTCGGTGGTGAACATCACCCCTTATCTACGCAACAGCGTGGTGGTGGCAACCGTTACGGCTTTGGCTTCCACTGTCATTGGGGCAGCGGCCGCCTATGCCATCTCTCGCTTTAAAGTCGGGGGGATTCAGCTCGCTAACTGGATCATCTCCGTCCGCATGTTGCCTCCTGTGGCTTCCGCTCTGCCCCTTTACCTTATCTTCAGCAGGCTTCACCTCTTGAACACGCAATTTGTGCTCATCCTGGCGCACCTGGTTCTCACCGCCCCTTTGAGCACTTGGATTTTGATCACCTTCTTCAACGATATTCCTAAGGAGCTGGATGAGGCAGCTTTCGTGGATGGAGCTTCCCCTCTCAGCGCCTTTTTCCACATTATACTGCCGCTGAGTGCGCCGGGCCTGGCTGCTGTTTCCACTCTGGCCTTCATTCAGAGTTGGGGGGAATTTTTGCTGGCGCTGGTGCTGACCAGTAATGCGGACGCCCAGACCTTGCCCATCTACTTGGGGCGCTATATCACCGGCTTCCGTATCGCCTGGGGGCCTCTGGCCGCCGCTGGGCTGATCAACATGGTACCGGTCATTCTCTTCTCTTTGCTCATGCAGCGCTATTTGATAAGAGGGCTGACCTTTGGGGCGGTTAAGGGTTAATAAACCCGCGTGCCTTTACCCGTTGAGGGACAATTGGACTGAGAGGGTGTTGAAAAAGCCCCACCGAGAGCGGAGTCATCCACCACAAAGACACCAAGGTACCAAGAGGCCGCCACAATTCCCAATACCGCTCCCTGACGGTCGCGGTTCGGATAACCGCCGCAACTCTGGGTTGCCGCTTCAACTCGCCCCCAAGTTGAAATACCCCTAAGCCCTATTGGCAGTATATCTTTGCCAAGCTATTGACTGCGCACAAAAATGGCGGCATAATATTATTAGAGGAAAGTTGGATTGAAGACTTCTCACCACGGGGCGGTGCTCCGCGGCGGTCTCTAACGCAATGGTGCAGACAGTGGGAGGCTGATCGTGGCCGTCACCCTGCAGCAAAAGGTTGCTCGACCCATCCAGCTCACAGTGTGGAAGAGTAAGGTTTGGGTGGAAGGCGTTATGTCATCATAGCATAACGCCTTCTTTGTTTTCAGCTTTGTGCTTGCCCACCATTCCGGAGCGGGCGGGCACCAACAAAACATACTTTTTGACCAAGGGAGGTATGAAACAATGTGGATACTGCGCATCAATATGACAAATCGGTCCTATCGCCTCGAAGCGCTGCCCGAAGCGTACGAACACCTTGCCGGCCGTGGCCTCACCTCAACCATTATTCACGATGAGGTGCCCCCCACCTGTCATCCGCTCGGGCCCAACAACAAGCTGGTTTTCTCGCCCGGCTTTGTGACGGGTACGGCAGCGCCCACCTCGGGACGCATCTCGGCAGGCGCCAAGTCCCCGCTCACCGGTACTATCAAGGAATCAAATGCGGGCAGCGAATGGTCCCAAGCGCTGGCAGCGATGCGCATTCGTGCGCTCGTGGTGGAGGGGCAACCCCAGGAGAAAGGCAAATTCTCGATGGTGTTGTTGTCATGGGATAAGGCAACCAGCAAACCTACTGTAACATTTGAGTCGGCAGATGAATACGCAGGTCTGCCCACCCAGGAGGCATATAATCGCCTCTTCGAGCGCTTCGGGAACCAGGTAAGCATCGCCGGGATCGGCATTGCGGGAGAGCGCCTCTACGGCAACTCGGGAATCGTGTTTCAGGATATCCAGCGTCGCGCAACGCGTTATTCCGGGCGCGGCGGATTGGGTGCAGTGATGGGCAGCAAGGGGCTTAAGTACATCGTCATCAACTGCGAAGGCGCCCCTGGTGTGCAGCTCGCCGATGAAGCGCTCTTTGAAGAAGGGCGCAAGAAGATGACGGACGCGCTGCGCACCCATAATATCACGAAGCCCAAAGGGAGCCTCAACACATATGGCACCGCTGTGTTGATCAACATCATGAATGAAGCAGGTGGGTTGCCCACACGCAATTTCTCCAGTGGAAGATTTGAGGGGGCACCCCAAATTGCCGGCGAGGCCATCTTTGAGGGCAACAAGCAACGTTTGGGCAAGGAGCTGTACAACCATGCTTGCAGCCCGGGGTGTATTATCCAATGCTCCAACACCTGGCACAAGCCGGATGGCAGCGAACACGTGTCCTGTGTCGAATACGAATCATCCTGGGCGTTAGGTGCCGATTGTGGCGTCGACAACCTGGACGATGTGGCGGAGCTGATCCGTCTGTGCAATGAATATGGCCTGGACACCATCGAAACTGGCACCACACTGGCAGTGGCAATGGAAGCCGGGTTGGCCGCTTTTGGCGATGGCAAAAAGGCCATTGAATTGGTGCACGAGATGGGCAAAGGCACGCCACTTGGCCGCATCTTGGGCAGTGGCACCGAGACAGCTGCACGCGTGTTGGGAGTCAGGCGCAGCCCCACCGTCAAAGGTCAGAGCATGCCCGCCTACGAACCGCGCGCCGTAAAAGGTATCGGTATTACGTATGCCACCACCACAATGGGTGCGGATCACACCGCAGGATACACAATTGCGCCCGAGATCCTCAGCGTGGGTGGCAAAGCGGATCCACTCAGCCCGGAGGGTAAGGCCGAGCTAAGCCGTGCGTTCCAGGCAACAACGGCCTTTATCGACTCGACCGGGCATTGCCTGTTCATCGCCTTTGCCATCCTGGACATCCCAAGCGGCTTCCAGGGCATGGTGGACGAGGTGAATGGTGTACTGGGCACCCGTTTCACCGCCGACGACGTGGTCAAGTTGGGGACGGAAATCCTGCGCAAAGAGCGTGCGTTCAACGAGGCCGCTGGATTCACCAGCGCCCATGACCGCCTGCCCGAGTTCATGAAGTACGAGCCGCTGCCACCGCACAACACAGTCTTTGACGTGCCCGACTCGGCCTTGGATGCTGTTTACGGCCAGATGTAGGTCGGTTGCTCCGAGCTTTGCGCAGTGCCCGGCAAGATGGGCACTGCGCTTTTTTCCCCACCCCTGCAGTGCATAGGGGGATGTTTGGGACAGCGACTCCACTCTGAGTGATGGTTGCAGTCGAGGAGAAACGAGATGTCCTACTTGGTCACCATAGAGCAGGATGGTACTATCCGTTTGCCGGAAAAGTTCCTGCAGCATAGGCGCTTTACCCCTGGGACACAATGCTGGATAGAAGAACGCGATTCCAGGTTGGTTCTCCTCCCTCGTCTGCCTGACTTGCAGAAAGTCTACGTTGAACCGACCACGGTGTGTAATCTCCGCTGTCGCACTTGTATCCGCAATGTCTGGCAGGATCCTGAAATGCATATGGAAATGGCGGTGTTCGAACAACTCGTCGAACAGCTCGGGGCCTTTCCGGAAATGCGTCGCGTTGTCTTCAGTGGGCTGGGTGAACCCATGAGCCACCCCCATTTCCTGGATATGGTGCGTTTGGTGAGGGAACGCAACATCGCGGTGACTATTGGCAGCAATGGGGTGCTGATGGAGCGGACGGTGGCGCGCGAATTGGTGCAATTAGGCGTGGATCGGCTGGTGATCTCGCTGGATGGCGTCAGACCCGAAACTTATTCCGGGGTGCGTGGTACGACGGTTGCGACCGTCCTGGACAATATTCGAGGCTTGAACGAGGTTAAGCGTGCGTTGGGGTCTCTCACACCGGCGCTGGGGATTGAGTTTGTCGCCCTGCGCAGCAATGTCGCTGAGCTGGCAGAGTTGAGCAGCTTAGCCGGTCACTTGGGGGCGGCACGGGTACTGGTCAGCAACGTTTTGGCTTATACCGAGGACATGTACCAGGAAATCTTGTATGGCTATGGGCCACGCGCCGGACTCGCCGCAGGGGGATGGCCGGTCCAGGCGGATGCGTGGGTCTTGTGGGGCACAGTGGACTTGCCTCGTATGCACTGGGGAGCAGAGCAGCGTTGCCGGTTTATACACGATCGCGCAACAGTGGTAGGATGGGATGGCAGCGTGAGCCCTTGCTATGCGCTTTCCCATAATTACAGCTATCTGACCATTGATGGACGTCGCAAACAGGTCACGCGTTACAGCATGGGGGTAATCACCCAGGATACACTGCTGAACATCTGGACATCTGCGCATTACTGTCGTTTCCGAGATGAGGTGCGCGATTTTCGCTTTCCTTCGTGTCCCGACTGTGACCTGCGCGATAGCTGCAGCTTGCGTGAGCAAAATCAAGCCTGTTGGGGATGGAACCCCTCCTGTGCCGATTGCCTGTGGGCACAGGATATCATCCGTTGTCCGTGAGTCTTGACGTGAGAAATTGCGGGAAATGAGAGTGCGTGTAAAGCTTTATGCAACGTTGATTGACCTTGTCCCTCAATCTATCCGTGCACAAGTCCCGGGAATGCGCGCGGCATATCCGTTTGAGCAAGAGTTGCCAGAGGGAAGCACACTTGCAGACTTGGTCGAGCGGCTCGCATTACCGCCTGGGGAGATCAAGACAATTTTTGTGAATGGTCGCGCACAGCCGCTAAAATACGTATTGCAACCCGGGGACGAGGTGGGCATCTTTCCTCCTGTTGGAGGTGGTTAAAAGTGAAAACAATCTCAGTCGAAGTCTGGTTATATGGACCGCTGGCCCACTATGGAGGTGCATCGGGTGCTTCAGGCTATGCCCTGGTGCATCCATCATTGCCGGAAGGAAGCTGCGTGCGCGATCTGCTGGCATGGCTGGGCATGCCCACCGAGGAGCGCGGCATTACATTCATCAACGGCGTCCTGAGCGCCATGCCGGGCCTGCAGCCCGATCTCGATCATCCGTTGCAGGATGGTGACCGGGTGGCTTTCTTCCATCTCAAGAGCATGTGGCCCGCTCAATATCGCCATGGTGCTGCTATGACACCCGAGCTGGCACGTGCGGCACAGGCAGAGGGACTCTTTCACGAACCGACGGTGGCCAACAAAGGCAGTTCATCTGGCACAGCATAAGATAGTCATTGGGGGCATACAACGCAGGGTACTCGGCTCATATCGGCAAGGTCTTTATGCCTTAAATTTGCCCGAAAGGCTCAGCATCAGTTTAACCTGTTTTTGTCCGCGGATTGCGATTTGACTAAAATCCCATCGCGATATCACCCCAAATAGGAGGCATAACAATGACGCATGCTCCTAATTTCCTGGCTCTGGACTTGGGCGCTGAAAGCGGACGTGCTATCCTCGGCCAGATTGACGGAAGGCAGCTCACCCTGACTGAAGTACATCGTTTCTTGAATGTACCTGTGCGCTTGCCCGACGGTCTACATTGGGATACCCCGCGCTTGTGGACCGACATCAAAGAGGGCATTTGTCTGGCGGGCAGGCAGGTGGGCGGCCAGCTGGCCAGTGTCGGTGTGGACACGTGGGGGGTGGATTTTGGCTTGCTGGATCGAGATGGTGCGCTGATCGGTATACCATATCATTACCGTGACAGCCGCACGGATGGGATGTTTGAGGAAGCGTTTCGTCGAGTGCCCAAGGAGGAGATCTTTGCGCAAACGGGGATACAGTTCCTCATCCTTAACAGCTTGTTCCAACTGCTCGCTATGGTGGTTCGCAAGTCCCCTGCTCTCGAAATTGCGCAGACCTTCCTCATGACACCTGATTTATTCAATTACTGGCTCTGTGGAAGCAAGGTGTCTGAGTTCAGCATCGCGACCACTTCTCAGTGCTATGATACGGGCAAGGGGGAATGGGCCTGGCAGCTGCTGGAACGGTTGGGCATTCCAACTCATATCTTCCCTCAGGTGATACCATCCGGCACCGTGTTGGGCAAGGTGGTACCTTGGGTAGCCGAGGAGGTCGGAATGTCCGAGTTGATGGTGGTGGCGCCTGCCTGTCATGACACAGGTTCGGCTGTGGCCGGAGTCCCCGCCTCTAATCGCAATTTCGGGTGGATTAGCTCGGGCACCTGGTCCATTGTAGGTGCCGAGCTGCCGAGTCCTGTGATTAACCAGAAAGCGCTCGAATACAACTTGACCAATGAAGGGGGATATGGCCACAGCACGCGCTTCTGCCGCAACGTGATGGGTCTTTGGCTTGTCCAGCAGTGCCGTCGTACCTGGATGCAGCAGGGTGAGGAGCATTCCTATCAGGAGCTCACCGAGATGGCTGCGCAAGCCAAGCCACTCCAGTGCATCGTGGACCCCGACCGCGCCGAGTTCCTGAGGCCTGGTGATATGCCCACACGTATCCGCGAGCTCTGCCGCCGTACCAAGCAACCTATCCCTCAGACCAAGGGCGAGGTCATCCGATGTGTACTGGAAGGCATTGCCTTGCGCTACCGTTGGATCATCGAACGGCTGGAAGAGGTGCTGGGACATCAGCTGGATCCCATCCATATTGTGGGCGGTGGCACCAAGAATCAGCTGCTGAGCCAATTCACCGCCAATGTGCTGAATCGTCAGGTTATTACCGGGCCGGTTGAGGCAACCGCCGCAGGGAACGTGATCGTGCAGGCCATTGCGATGGGAGATTTGGCTTCATTAGAAGAGGGGCGTGAGTTGGTGCGCAATTCCTTCCCGCTGCAGACCTTTGAGCCGCGTGATCGGCAGGGTTGGGACGATGCATATGGTCGCTTCCTCGAGATCCTTAAACTGGAGGCATAATGCCAAAAAAACTGACGCTGCAGCTGGGGGTCAAGACGGATCCGGTTGAGTATCGTTTCTCCTACGAGTGGCTGTTCCGATTGATGGCCGAGGAGGGTGTGCAACACGCCCAACTCGGCTCTTTTTTCGAGATGACCTTATTGCCGGACGAATTTTTCGTTTATCTCCGCAAGCAGGCGGAACGATATGGCGTGCGCGTCTCCAGTGTCTTTACAACCCACCGTGAATTGGGCGGATGTCTCCGTTCGGAGCCCGGCTGGGAGGACGTGACGCGGCGCACGTTCCGCAGATTCCTTGAGATAGGAGCATTGCTTGGCGCCGACACGGTGGGCGGCAATGCAGGAGCTGTGTTGCGTGATCAGATGTATAAGAAAAACGAAGGGGTGACACGCTATCTGCACTTCATAAAAGACATGCTCTCCTATGCTCATCATTGCGGAGTACCATGTGTGACTATCGAGCCGATGTCGTGCCTGGCCGAGCCCCCTACCCTGCCCGAGGAGATTCGGGCATGGGGTGAGGAATTGACCGCCTATCACGCTGCCTTTCCGGAGCATACAGCGGCATTCGGCTATTGCGTGGATGTGGCACACGGATACGCAGATCAAAACGGACGCGTGGTCTGGGATCATATGCAACTATTGGAAGCTGCGTTGCCCTATACACGCGCACTTCACCTGAAGAACACCAATCAGCTCTATGAGGCAACATTCGGATTCACCGAAGAAGAGCGCGAACGGGGCATCATCCAAATCGCAGCGGTGCGCGATCTGGTGTTGTCCAACGCGAACAAGGTGCCGACGGATACGCTGGTAGGATATCTGGAAATCGGGGGCCCCAAGCTGGGACGTGATTACTCGGATTACAAGCTGGAGAGGCAGCTACGCGAATCGTTCCGCTATCTCAAAGGGGTGTGGGATACGGAGGTGTAAGGGGTTTGGTTTAAGGAGATTCCACGGCACTGCGAATATGGTTTAACCTCTTCACTTGCATAACGTTGCCCATTTCGATCGCTATCACATCAATGCGCCACGCCACATCATCCAGCCCGACAGACTGGAGATAGGATTGGGCAACCTCCAACATTTTGGCTTGCTTGCGCGACGTGATGCTTGCCTCAGGTATTCCGTATTGCCCTGGGCGCCATGCTCTCACTTCCACAAACACCAGGCAGTCCCCATCGCGTGCTATAATGTCCGCCTCGCCAAGTTGACAGCGCCAGTTGCGTTCCAGAATGGTGTATCCCAAACGTTGCAAATAGGCAGCCGCGATCTGTTCTCCTCGTCTGCCCAACTTCCGTCTGGCATGCTCCATAGTCTCACGAGTATCCTGAAGCTCAGAAATTCCCTTATGTCATTCTACTCGACAACGGAACAACGGTCAATGGGATGGCGCCGGCGAGCCGAACTTGCCCCAAGCAGCCGTCCGTGATAGGATGCGATTATTCTGCCGCACAGATCTGAAGGTTCTGCCCTCGATGCACGTCGGGCTGAATGCTCAGCTGCTTACCCTGAGGCAAAATTATCGGGGTGCGGGTATCAATGCATATATCTTTAATGTGTTGCGCGCCATAGGAGAACTCGGATTACCGCACCGGTTCACGGTTTTCTTGGGCGAGCGTGGGTTCCGCGACAAGAACCTTGAGCTGCGTTATACGCAGTGGCCGACACATCGTCCAGAGGCACGCGTCGTCTGGGAACAGCTGGTGTTGCCCACGTTACTCCAGCACACCGGGGTGGATATATTGCACGCGATGGCGTTCGTGATCCCGCTGATGGCGCGCTGTCCTTCCGTGGTCACCATCTACGATCTGAGCTTTCTGCGATACCCGCACGCATTTCGTCCCTTCAATCGCTGGTATCTCAGGTGCTTTACCCCTGTGTCGGCGCGCAGAGCACGTCGCGTAATCGCCATCTCAGAAAGCACCCGCCAAGATGTGATTCGCCATCTAGGCGTAGCACCCGAGCGTGTTGATGTCATTCATTGTGGAGTCGATCCCTCTTTCCACCCGCTTCCTGCAAGCGAGGTGGAGTCCTTCCGTCTTGAACATCACCTGTTTGATCCATTTGTCCTGTTCGTGGGCACATTGGAGCCACGCAAGAACGTCGAATTGCTCATTCGCGCATATGCACGCTGGCGCGGGAGCTGTGCCCGGGCGCCCAAATTGGTTATCGTCGGCGCTAAGGGCTGGTATTTCGAGACCATTTTTCGCACTGTGGCTAGCCTGGGATTGGATGACATTGTGCTCTTCCCGGGTTATATTTCGACGGAACAGCTGCCATTGTGGTACAATGCAGCGGGTTTGTTTGTATATCCCTCGCTCTTTGAGGGGTTTGGTCTGCCTGTATTAGAAGCAATGGCCTGTGGAACGCCGGTAATTTGTTCAAATGTCTCATCGCTGCCTGAGGTAGCAGGTGATGCTGCTATACTGGTGTCACCCGATGACGAAGTGGCACTGGCGGATGCGATGGGTGCGGTATGGGAGAGCTCTGGGCTCAGAGACGCTATGATAGAACGTGGCCTTGCCAGAGCACGTGAGCTCACCTGGACCCGTGCAGCTGCTCAAACTGTCCAGACTTACCAACGGGCACTGGAGGCATAAGGGTCTCCCCGGTTGTGATAGCGCAACATAGGCGTTGGTCTATGCGCGGAGGAGGCTGTTCAGTGTGATGGAGATAGAGGCATCCCCACCCGCTGCCGAACGGAGAGCAAGGTGGTTGGCGCACATGCGCCACCGATGGCTGTTCGTCCTGGGATTGGTGGTGAGCGATGTGATCCTGATCAATGCCGCCTTTGCTATCGCCTATTGGCTGCGCTACCACCTGCAGCTGTGGCGCGCTATCGATCCAGCCTACTATGTGCCCTATTCTGTATTTTTGCCGTTTGTGCTGGGACTGACTGTCCTGCTCCTCCTCTTTTATCGTCGCGAAAATCTTTATCAGGTTGGGAGACCTGTCAGCTGGTTCGATGAGGTATATGGTGTTGTCAACGGCACCACCACCGCGATTGTAGTGATGGTGGTGCTCGTCTATATTTCGCGCCCCACCTTCTATTCACGTCTGATCTTCTTCTATGCGGGTGCGCTCATCGTTGTATTGTTGAGCTTAAGCCGGCTTGCCAAGAGTTTGACGCTTCGCCGCTTGCGCCTACGTGGGATCGGTGTGGTGCGTGCCTTAATTGTGGGCGCCGGTGAGGTGGGGCGTGCGATTATGCGCACCATCGTGGCGCATCCAGAGCTGGGGTATGAGATCTTAGGGTTTGTCGATGATGATCCTGTCAAAGGTAGCACCAACATCGGGCGCTTCAAGGCATTAGGGGGGATCGACAAGCTGTCCACGCTTGTCAAAGATCACGCGGTGGATGAAGTGATTATTGCGTTGCCATGGCAATATCACCGCAAGATCATGAGCATTATGATGCAATGCCAAAGGGAGAGTATCCAAGCGCGCATCGTGCCGGACTTGTTTCAAATGACAGTGGGTCAAATGTCTGTGACGACACTCGCCGGCATCCCCCTCATTGGGGTTAAAAGCACCCACGCCTTCAGCTTTCAGCGTGTTATGAAGAGAGTGATAGACGTGGTGTTTTCCTTGGTCGCACTGATCCTGTGCGCACCCCTGATGGCATTGATCGCCCTGCTGATCAAGTTGGACTCCCCTGGCCCAGCTTTGTTTGGTCAGAGACGGGTCGGCAAGGGAGGGCGCATCTTCACCCTTTATAAGTTTCGTTCGATGCACCCGGATGCAGAGGCACAACAGGAACTGCTGGCTAACCTCAACGAAGCGGATGGACCCCTGTTCAAGATTCGGTGCGACCCGCGTTGTACGCGGGTGGGACGCTGGCTGAGACGTTTCAGCCTCGACGAACTGCCCCAGTTTTACAACGTGCTGCGGGGCGATATGAGCTTGATCGGTCCGCGGCCTGCGTTGCCTTCTGAGGTGGAAAAGTATCAGCCATGGCATCGGCGTCGATTGGACGTCGCTCCCGGCATGACCGGCCTGTGGCAGGTGAGTGGACGTAGCGACCTGCCATTTGATGAAATGGCCCTATTGGACATTTACTACATCGAGCAATGGAGTCCAGGTCTTGACTTCAAAATCCTTCTGCGTACCATTCCAACCGTTATTTTCGGTGATGGAGCTTATTAAGGGCGCCTTGTGCTCGTTTCCTGCCGCAAAGTAGACTCGACAACAAGACAACAGGAGACAAATCCGTGCTGACTCTCTCGAAACAAGATCAGCAGAATCTGATAACCTTCCTCAAAGATCTGGTCGCCATTCCCAGTCTTTCAGGTGATGAAAGAGGGGTGGCAGAGCGCTTGAAGCAGGAGATGGAAGAGCTAGGGTTCGATAAGGTGTGGATCGATCGAGCGGGCAATGTGGTCGGGCGTATCGGTCCAGGACGAGGCCCCCGGCTCTTGTTCGATGCGCATATGGACACCGTAGGTGTGGGCGATCCCAAGACATGGACGCGCGATCCTTTTGGGGCCGAAATTGAGAATGGGGTGCTCTACGGACGAGGCGCCTGCGATATGAAGGGAGCTTTAGCCAGCATGGTATATGGCGCCGCTTTGCTTAAGCAAGGCGAATTGCCGCTGCCCGGTGACCTTTATGTCGTAGGCGTCGTGCAGGAAGAACCATGCGAGGGATACGCAGTGCGCCTGCTGGTTGAAGAGGAGGGTATACGACCGGACTGGGTCGTATTAGGGGAGCCGAGCAACCTGCAGGTGAACCGGGGACATCGCGGACGCCTGGAACTTTGTGTTGCAGTGAAGGGGCGTGCCGCTCATGCCTCGATGCCCCAACAAGGGGAAAATGCCATTTATAATGCCGCTCGGTTGATCTTCGCCCTCGATCTCTTAGCAGGTTCACTGCCGGAAGACCCGTTTTTGGGCAAGGGGACATTAGCAGTGACACAAATTTATAACACCGGCGGCAGCCGGAATGCGATACCGGATAGTTGCACGCTTATCATTGATCGTCGTCTCACGCTGGGTGAGACGGAGACCAAAGCACTTGCCGAGATACAGGGTATCGTTATCCGCGAAGGTGTTCGTGCTGAGATAGGTGTCACAGAATACCACTTTACCAGCTATACTGGCTTCGAGCACAAGGTGCTGCAGCGTTATCCTGCCTGGGTGTTGCCGGAAGATCATCCATTGGTGCAAGCAGCTGCCTGGGCTGTCAGACAGGTTACAGGCGAGCGACCAACCATCGGTCGTTACAACTTTTCCACCGACGGTGCGTACACGATGGGCATCGCCGGCATCCCCACCATTGGCTTCGGACCAGGCGAAGAGAGTCAAGCGCATGCCGCGGATGAGCATATCCGTCTGACGGATTGTATTACCGCGGCGCACGTTTACGCCCAACTCGCTGCGGATCTGCTTCGGGAAGTCTGAGAATACCACGAAATGGGAGGTATATTATTGTGAAAGCTGCAACACCCTCTGTAGGACCAGTAAGGGCAGGATTGCGTGCCATCCCGCGCAATGTCTGGGTTGTCACTGCAACAAGCTTTCTAACCGACGTCTCGACTGAGATGATCATGAATCTCATCCCCCTTTTTCTGGCGGAGGTGTTGGGTGTACGCACCGGTGTCATCGGCCTTATCGAAGGGGTGGCGGAGACGACCGCAACGCTCACCAGGATACCCTCCGGATGGCTGAGTGACCGTTTAGGACGCCGCAAGTGGCTCACTGTGGCGGGCTATGGCTTATCTGCACTGGCCAAGCCCTTTCTGTATCTTGCGACGTCCTGGCTCGGGGTACTGAGCGTGCGTTTTGCTGATCGTTTGGGCAAGGGCATTCGCACTGCTCCACGCGATGCGCTGATCGCCGACAGTGTGCAGGCAAACCATCGCGGCATTGCCTTTGGGCTGCATCGTGCTGGCGACACCGCCGGTGCTGCCTGTGGTTTGATAGCCGCTCTGGTTATTGTGTGGATCGTGCAAGGCAACACGTTGATGCTCACTCGGACCACCTTCCAGACAGTGGTCTTGGTGAGTATCATTCCAGCAACACTTGCCGTGCTCGTCTTGGCGGTAGGAGCGCGTGAAACACGCACGGGGGACAGCTCAGGCAACGCAACACAGCCGACATTGCGACGGCTGTCTCTGGCAGATCTGGATATCCGCTTTAAGGGTTTTCTGCTCATTGTGGTGCTTTTCACGCTGGGGAACTCTTCCGATGCATTTCTGATCCTGCGCGCCAGAGAGCGCGGAGTGAGCGTATTAGGCGTGTTGGCCATTATGGTGGCATTTAATCTTGTATATGCGTTGGTGTCGGGACCAGCTGGCGCATTGTCTGATCGCTTGGGCCGTCGCCGTTTGATACTGTGTGGATGGCTCACCTATGGCGCAATCTATCTGGGGTTCGCGTTGGCAGAAGCTATGTGGCACGTGGTGGTGCTCTTCATCAGCTATGGCCTGTATTATGGGCTCGCAGAGGGTGTCGCGCGAGCGCTCGTAGCGGATTTGGTGCCGGCGGAGCAACGTGCCACTGCCTATGGCCTTTTCAGTGCCGCGGTCGGGTTGACCGCATTTCCGGCCAGCTTGATTGCCGGCGTCCTCTGGCAGGGCATCGGCGAATGGCAAGGCTGGGGAGTGCGTGCACCTTTCGCCTTCGGTGCGTGCCTGGCTCTGCTGGCTGTACTCTTGTTGACCTTCTGGTGGCCCTCTCTGGGAAGAAAGGGGGTTGCGTAAAAATGTCGGTACGACTGGGAGCACACATGTCCATCGCGGGCGGCGTGGATAAAGCGTTTGATCGGGGAGAACAGGTGGGCTGCGATGCAATGCAGATCTTCACCAAAAACAGCAATCAGTGGTATGCAGCGCCGCTGAGTGAGGAGACCGTCCGGCGCTACCATCAACGCCAGAGCGAGACAGGGATTACGCCGGTCGTGGCTCATTCTTCGTACTTGCTGAACCTGGCCAGCCCTTCTGATGAACTGTGGCATAAGTCCATCGACTCTCTCGTGCTGGAGATGCAGCGATGTGAAACGCTGGACATCCCTTACTTGGTTATCCATCCCGGTTCCCATATGGGAGCCGGTGAAGAAGTGGGCATCAGCCGGATCGTCCAGGCATTGAACATGGCTCACGCACGTTTACCCGACGCACGGGTCAAGATTACGCTGGAAACTACCTCGGGACAGGGTGATCAGCTGGGTTACCGGTTCGAGCAGATTGCCGCGATGATTCAGGGTGTCGGTGCCAGCGAGCGGCTCGCGGTGTGTTTCGATACCTGCCATGCTTTCTCCGCCGGCTATGATTTTCGAACACCGGAGGGTTACGTGCAGGTATTCCATCAGTTCGACAAAATCATCGGCCTGCACCGCCTGGCCGTTATCCATCTGAACGATTCAGCCAAAGAACTGGGTAGCCGGCGTGACCGTCACGCGCATATCGGAGAGGGTTTTGTGGGCCTGGATGGGTTTCGGCTTATCCTTAACGATCCCCGTTTCGAGCACATACCGATGCTGCTCGAAACACCCAAGTCAGAGGACATGCACGAGGACGTGGAGAACCTGGCTCGCTTGCGTGCACTTCTTCGGGCTTCGTGAACAAGCCAGATGATCAAAGTACGTATCGGGAAATGCAGGTTTAGTAGGGAGATCATTATCCAATCGCTAGATGGATAACCTCAACCAGGGAGCCAGATGAGCGATGACAACCGTGAGAGAGATCACCGATAGCACCTTCGATGCCCAAGTGTGCAAACCCGACATTCCGGTACTGGTGCATTTTCACGCCTCTTGGAGTGCCCCGAGCAATGCGGCAATGCCCCTCTTGGAGCAAATCGCCCACGAATACCCTCATCATCTGAGGGTCGTCCGGATGGATCCGGATGGGCGTCGATCGGAACAACACCATCCCATATGAGTATCGGGTTCCCACTTTCACCTTGTTCGTCAATGGACGGGAGGTAGAACGCTGGGCAGGCGGCGTGTCAAGAGATGAGGTCCTTGCCCGGGTTGCTCCCTATACGCGAGTGGATGCAGTTCCTTGAAAACTATGATCAATGTTTCATCCATGCAACTCAGGAGGAATAGATATGTCCCATCCTGCCGCCGAAACGATGACGCGTACACAACGTGACATTCTCGAGTGGGTCGAAGCGCATCGCTCTGATGTGATCGGCCTGGCGCAGGCGCTGGTGCGCATACCCAGTGAGAACAAACCGCCCCATGGCAACGAACTGGAATGTCAAATGTTCGTTGCCGATTTCATGCGACAGCTGGGATGTCGCGTTGATATGTTCAGTCCGGACGAGGTGCCAGGTCTCACCGAACATAGCGAGTACTGGCCAGGGCGTGACTACACGAATCGGCCCAATGTGGTAGGCGTGCTAGGGCAGTTCGAACCGCGAGACAGCCGACCGAAGGATCGTCGGTCATTGCTTTTCTCCGGACATGCCGACGTAGTGCCGGCGCTGGGTGAGGGTCGTTTTGGTTGGTGGGATGCTGCCATCGAGGAGGGCAAATTATACGGTCGTGGCTCGTGTGATATGAAGGGAGGTATGGCCGCTTTCTTGATGGCCGCCCAGTGCGTCCGTCAGTTGGGATTGGAGCTCCACGGCGACTTGATCCTCGAGTCGGTTGTAGATGAGGAGTTCGGCGGGGCAAACGGGACGCTTGCATGCCGCCTGCGCGGTTATAACGCCGACGCCGCCGTGGTGCCCGAGCCGAACAACATGGTGATTAGCCGCGCCCATCGGGGCGGCCAGCAATTCCGCATCTATACCTCAGCTCCTTCCATTGGGATGGGTTTTGGTGCGTCAGAACTGCCTGATCCTGTAACAGCGCTGGCCCACATTATGGTGGGGCTGGAGCAGCTCAACGCCAAGTTTAACGCCCGGCCAAAACCGGAGGGTTTCGAGCGCGATACCTTCCCGCTGATGCCTCTGCTGCTGAGAGCCGGTGAGCAGCTCCCCTGGGGCACGGGGGAAGCAATACCAGAAACCGCCTGGGTCGAGTTCTGGTTGGAGATCCCTGCTGGCGTGACCAAGGAGGAATTGCAGGGCGAGATCAGGCAGATGATCGAAGCTCTTGCGCGTGATGTTGCCACGGTGCGCCGTGTGTCGTGGCGTATGGAAGAGCGCACCCGTTTCTTGCCCGGCAGCGCAATCCCGGCAGACAGCCCTATTCTCACGACACTGGCCAGGAACTTCGCTCTCGTTGGCAATCAGCAACCTGTCTTTGCCAATGCACCTTTCGCCTGCGATGTGTTTATGTTCAATCTGCATAGCCCCACTCCGTGTGCTTTGTTAGGGCCACGCGGGGGCAATGCCCACGCGCCGGATGAATGGGTTGAGGTCGAAGATCTGGTCACGCTGACCAAAGTGTTCGCCTTAACCATCGCAGATTGGCTGGGCTGATCTCAATCAGGTGCTTAGGGCCAAGCGTCTGCGCAGCCCTTTTTGCGCGATTTCCGGGAGAAACTTTTATATGTGTAGTTCGAGCTCGGCCAGGGCTTCTTCGGCGCGCTTCGACAAATTGTGGACTTCGCGTGATTGTTCTTCGGATAGGAATTGCGCTTCAGGGTGCGCCAGCATCTCTTGTACAGCCTGATGCGCTCGCTCGAGCACGTCCCGACTGCCTGCTGCTTCCCATGCCGGAGCGCTCAGGCGATTGGCGAGGGATGAAAAGTAGAACTCTTCGCGGAAGTGCTTCAGGGTGTGCTCATCCATGAGATAGTCCTTGCCTGGTCCGATTCGCGTGATCACGTTGAGAGCTAGGGTTTCCTCTTCGACTTTCAAACCGCGCGCCTGGCGGAAGATGTGTCCATATAGGTCGTTGTCGATCACCAGCTGTTCCAGACTTACCGTGCCGACGCATGCCAACGATCCTGCTCCACCGTTGAGGTTGGCACCTGCAAGCGCGGGAAGATATCCGCTGGCCCATTTTTCCAGAGTGGCCATTGCGTCCGGTGCACAAGTGTCCGTGCAAATGCCGTTGGAGGCGGTCGGCAAACCATAATGACGTCCTAATTGCACGCAAGCCGCCGACATCAGGCCGACTTCGGCTACGCTGATGGAAGCCATACCCGCACGCATGTCAAACGCCATCGGATGTGCTGCATATACCGCTGGCGCGCCTGGCCTGTGCAGTTGGATAATGGTGAGCGCAGCCAGCATTTCTGCGTTGATCTGTACCACAGCGCCCGCCAGCGTCACCGGCGCCGTTACCCCTGCTACGGCGGAGGAGTTGAAGAGCACGGGAATGCCCAGCTCGGCGGAGACCATCGCCGCTTCACACTGCCCCCAACCGTAAGTCAGTGGGCTGTTGACCGAAGAGAGCACCATCAGCCTTGGCAAGCGCCCGCCTTCCTGGACAACCTGGCTCATCCGCCACAGCCAACGCATGCCCTCTCCGCTGAAGGCGGAAAACATGAACGGCTTATCGGTATGGTGCAACATTCCGGCAAGGCAACGCACCTCTGCCGAATAGGGAGCTCCCTCCTGGTCAATCAGCGAGCCGGCAATGTGAAGGTTGGGCAAGGCGTGGATCAGACGTGTCCAGTTGTTCGTGTCCTGCACGGTGACAGGGCGTCGTTTCGTACTCTGGTGGTCTATGATCCAATTCAGGCCCGTTGTGGTACGCGCATATTGTGGACCATCTAAGTACAGGTGACAGTCTCGGGCGCCGGCACGCTTGCCATAAACGGTGACCAGACGAGGAGTAGCTTGGAGTGCCAACTGCACCAGCTGGCGAGGAATGTATACACGCTGATATGCTTCGTCTACCCGAGCACCGTGAAGCTGCAGGAGCTGTCGGGCCGGCGGATAATGTACTACAATTCCCACTTCTTCCAGCACTCGCAGCGATGTCGTGTGGATGCTCTCGATTTGTTCCTCATTGAGCACAGCAACGCGTGGTGGCGCCTCTGTCGGTGATTGCGGTTGATATGCTTTTGAGGCTATCTCGTCCATAAAGTAAGCCCCTTTGTTTTATCTATCAAGGCGGGAATGGATGATAAAAAATTGGGGTTCCGTCCATTTGAAGCAATTTGCCGGTTGGAACCCCTCCAAGCAATTATGATGTTGTGGTGTCCAGGAAGGGGGATAATTATGTTTGCCTTCCCAACGCTCGCCTTACCCAACGCAGTAATAGTGGGAAAAGACCCTCAGGCGCAAAGATCGCGACGAGTGCAAGCACGATACCCAACAAGAGAATGCGGTACTGCTCCACCGCACGCATAATTTCAGGCAGGACGGTAAGCACGGCACACCCTGCGATAGGTCCCCAAAAGCTGCCCCATCCGCCTAACACGATCATAGCGAGCAGGTTGATGGTGGTGCCGAAGAGCATGATGGCCGGCGAAATTGCCCCGTACCAATGGACGTCGAAGGCGCCGGCCCACCCGGTGAAGAAAGCGACGAACCCGAAGAGGAAGAGCTTGTAGCGGAAGGGATTAACCCCCCGGCTGATGGCGTACACCTCCGAATCGCGCAGAGCACGAAATGCCATGCCGATGGGCGAATAAAAGATGCGCCAGACGGCAAACGTGGCGATCGCAAAAAACACCAATGCCAGATAGTAGTAAAGGAACTGGGCTTTGTCGCCACCTACCCACTCCTCGAAGGGGAACTTGGGCACATAACGCAGCCCGTAGCCACCTCCGGCGACGAAGTTGGGGCCCTGCGTAGTGAAGTTACGGAACAGTTCCTGGAAGCCCAGGGTCAACAAGACCACGTAGGCGCCGCGCAATCTTAATGTCGGCAACCCCAGGATTACAGCCACAATAGTCGCTGCGATGGGCCCAAACCACATTGCCACAAAGGGGCTCCAACCCAGCTGTTGCGTGATCACGCCGCTCGTCCAGGCCCCTACTGCGAACAGCGCTACTTGGGCGAATGAGAAGATGCCCGATACACCCATAATCAAGTTCCAACCCTCCACCACGATGCCCCACAGGAAGAAGAGGATCATAAGGTGAAGGATGAACTTGCCGAATGGCAGCAAATCTGTCGCCCACGGCAATACCAGGGAAACCAAAAGGGCGATCACCACCGGCACTACACTCAGCCGTGACCACGGCACCGCCGATGGTTTGATCCGTTCCTCGATGTGGGCTGCTACAGACTGTCTCGAAAAGCTTTTCTCTTGAATCATAGCCGTTGCGCCTCCCCCAGACCGAACAATCCACTGGGCCGTATCACCAGCATGATCATCATAAACAGAAAGACCCCCGGCAAGGCAGTGCCTGCCCCTAGATAGACCATCAAGAAGGACTGCAAGAGCCCGATGAGATAAGCAGCCCAGATGGTCCCTTTGACACTTCCCAGACCGCCGAAAATGGTCACCACCAGCGCCATTACCATCGCGTTAGCGCCCGATTCACGTTGCACCTGGTAAACCGTTGACAAGAGTGCACCCGCCAGGCCTGCCATGGCGGCACTGATGCACATGACGATCAAGAAAACCGTGCGCGTAGGAATACCCATCAACTGCGCTGCATCCGGCTGCTGGGAGACCGCTTGGATTGCCAGGCCGTGCCGTGATTTGCTCAAAAACACACTTAACAATACCAATGAGATCACCGCCACGGCCACAACCACCAAAAAGTTATAATTGATCACCACCCTGCCGATCTTGAAAACGCCCAGAATGAGCGGGGGCATCTGCTTAACGCGAGGGCCAAAGATGAGCAATATGCTCTGGTCGATGGCCATACCAACGCCCACGCCCACGATCAAGGAGCCTACGTCCCAGCCCGGTTTTCCCAGAATGCGGTTCAGGAATAGGGTTTGCATCCCAAAACCGACCACCGCTGCTCCCAATGCTGCGATAAGCAGTGCCGGCACCATAGGGACCTTCAGCATGGTGACCAACGCCCAGGCAATATAAGTTCCCACCAGGTAGAGGGAACCATGTGCCAGGTTCAGCATGCGCAGCGCACCCCATATCAGGGTGAGTCCCAGCGCCATCATCCCAAAGATGGAGCCATAGACAATCCCACCATAAATGGCCTGTACCAGTTTTTCCATAGAGCTCTTTCCTCTTCGTCAAGAACTTGATAAGCCGGCAAGCGCTTTAGCCCAAGTAGGCAGCCAGCAGTGCTTCATTCTTGAGCATGTCTTCTGCAGTTCCCTCACTTACGATGCTGCCCATCTCGAGCAGGTAAACCCGATCGGCAAAACCGGCGATGTGATCTGCGTTTTCGTCCGCCAACAAGACCGACATGCCATTCTTGTTGATCTCATGGATTTTGTGATAGACTTCTTCGATCAAGAAAGGCGCCAGGCCCAACGAAGGTTCGTCCACCATGAGCAGCTTAGCATTGGACATGAGCCCACGCCCCAACGCCAACATGCGGCGCTCGCCTCCTGAAAGGCTGCGTGCCAGCTGATTGGAACGCTCGCGCAGCACCGGAAACAGCTCGTAAACCTGTTCCAACTTTTGCTTGCGTTGCTTCCAGGCGTCCGGTAGATATGCCCCCATCAGCAGATTCTCCAGCACGGTGAGCTCCGGGAAGGGCAGATCACCTTGTGGAATGTGCACTACCCCCGCTGCCACAATTTCGGCAGGTGACATATCCGAGAACACTTTGCCGTCGAACTCGATCCGTCCGGCACTTGGCCGTATCAGCCCGGAAATCGTGCGCAGCAAGGTGGTCTTGCCGTGTCCGTTGGGTCCCAGGATCACCACCGCCTCGCCATCCCTGACCTCCAGCGAGACCCCGTGCAGCACAATAGAGCCACCGTAACCCGCCTGCAAATCGGCTACCTTCAACATTAGTGACCACCTCCACCATTGCCAGAGATCTTTTCACGATGCTTGCCGCCCAGATATACCTCAATGACCCGCTCGTCGCGCAGCACGTCGCTGGGTATCCCTTCGGCGATCTTCTCGCCGTGATGGAGCACCAGCATACGGTTGGCCAATGCCTGCACTGCTTTCATTATATGTTCGATCATCAGCACTGTGATTCCCAGCTGATTGACCTTCCGCACAAATTCGATCATCTCACTGCGTTCTTGGCGGTTCAGCCCCCCTACCGGCTCGTCCAGCAACAAGAGCTTGGGCTTGGTTGCCAACGCTGTGGCCAACATTAATCTTTTGCGCTCTGAGACCGAAAGAAGCGAGGCGCACCAGTCCTGCTTGTCCAGCAAGCCACAGAATTCCAGGACATCCAACGCTGTTTGCACAGAATCTTGGTCGAACTCCAGCGTAATCTTGCCGGTGTTGGGCCGTCCCATTGCAGCGCCTACTAACACATTGGTCAGCACCGTCTGGGTATCAAAGCTCACCGTTGTCTGGAAAGTGCGCGCAATTCCCAGGCGACAGATGTCATCAGCGCGGCGTCGTTGAATCTCCTCACCGTAGAATCGGATGATACCGCTGGTTACAGGGGAGACACCAGAGATGGTGTCGAAGAGGGTGGTCTTGCCGGCACCGTTGGGTCCGACGATCGCATAGATTTCGCCCTCCTCCACGCTGAAGGAGAGAGCTTTGACCGCCAGCAAGCCACCGTAAGCTTTTGTTACCCTTTCACATTCGAAAATGGTACCCATAGCACACCTGTCTTGCATAGTATGCAGGAGAGCAATTCTGGAGCGAGGCGTCAAAAATATAAGAAATGGATAAAACCACTAAAATCTGCTCTTGCAAGGGATCTCTGTGACTAGCCGCTACAGCACCCGTACAACCAAACGGGCCGGGCGCCCGGCCTGCTATGAATGAGCGCCCGGCCTGCAATCGCGATCTCTCGTCGCCCCGTTTTGTCCGATTTATGAGAACCAGGCTGGCAGCCGGAATTCTGCTTGAGCATAGGGCGGCGGGAAGACCAGGTGATGCTCCAGGTCCCAGCACTGGTAGATGGTGTGCGCCTGACCAAGCGAAGAGTCGGGCGTCTGCCACGGGTAGCAGCGCGAAGCGTGATTCTCGAAGGAGATGCTGCCTGTCACACCGCGATGGATGCCCAGCTCGGTCATCTTGGCGACCTTCTTATAGTCGCGCGGGTCGCCCGCCAATGCCACCGCCTTGGCCCATACCCATGCCGCGTCGTAGTCACCGGGGGCGTTGGCAAAGCCGGGCTTGGTGCCGAACTTGGCTTCATAGCGCGCGAACCAGTCCTTGCCGATGGCGTCCGGCAGATAGCCCAACACCGTAGCCCAGAGGACCCCATTGGATGCTTTACCCGCCAGCTCAAAGTACTCCGGCACCGACGGCCCATATTGCTGATAGACGATGCAGTTGAGCGGGTTGTTCACCCATTGCTTGATCATCGCCGCATTGTCGGCCGGGTTGTAGGTGGTGGTGAAGAGAATGCCAGGCGGATTGTCATACACCTGGGCCAATAGTGGTCCCCAGTCAGACACCTGACCCACCGTGAAGGACTGGTTCAAGGTGATCTCCCAGCCGAACTCCTTGATCTGCGCCTCGAAGGTGGTCGCGATGAAGGTATCATAGGTGTCATCGCCGCGCAGAATGGCAGCCGTCTTCTTCTCGGGCTGGTACAGCCCTTTCTCAACAATTTCGTTCAGGAAGCGCGCGAAGCCCCCACCATACCACTCATCGTTCGGGTCGGTCTGGAAGATGGACCAATAGCGCTCCGGATTGCTCTTATAGCGGTCTGTCCAGGCTTTCTGGGTATTGTTGTTGTAGTAGAGCACTCCGGCATCGGCGCAGATGTCAAACTCCGGCGCAGAGGTCAAGTGGTAGCCGGAGAAGATGACATCCGCCTTCTCCACCTCAATGGCGCGCTGGAAGCCGGTGGTTACCTGATCGCCCACCGAATCGACGTCGTCGACTTCGATGTACTTGATCTTGTGACCTGCCAGGTTATTGCCCGTCAATTCGTTGATCTCGTCAATGGCCATCACAGTGCCATTGCGCATCTCGATGCCATCTGCGGCGATAAAACCGCTCAGCGGGAAGATGCCTACAGCACGGATGTCTTCCTTCTCCTGGAAGTGAGATGGCGAGGTGTTGGGCACCTCTGTCACCGCTGCAGCCTGTGCCGGCGCGGTTTGAGACACCAACCCTGCCCCCAACACGCTGCCGGCACCAACTGCTACCGCCGATCGAAGGAAATCACGACGCTTCATCTTCTTGTCTAACACTTTTCCGTCCTCCTTTCACTTTTCGCTTTGTGAGATGTGCTTTTGCTGCTGCCCCCACGTCATATCATTATGCCGTGTTGGGTATCCGCATCGGGGTCGGTGCTCTTCGTCCCCCACCCCGAAGACGAACCATTCCTAATACTTCACCTTGACGGGCTGCCCGCCTTTCGCCGCCGACTCGTCAATGGCGAAGCACAGTGCCATCGTCTTGTATGTGTCGTGGACCGATGCGTGCGACTCGACGTTGTTCTCGATGCACTCCATGAAGTGCTCAATCTCGGTCTTGAAGGGGTGGTGGGAAACATCACCGCTGTCCGGCTCGATGGTGGGGAATTTCCAGTAGCCCAATGTGCCGGGATACCATTTGGACGAGTGCACCGCATTGTTGCGAATGGACATCTCGGTGCCGAAGATCTGGGTGTTGAAGATATAGGGTGTCTCCCCTTCAATCATACTGGAGAGCTTGCCGATGGCACCGTTGGCGAAGTGCAATGCCGCAACGGTGAGCGGCGGATACTCGAAGTCGGGATTGGCGATCGGCCCGGCGCTGAAGGCAGCCACTTCTTCCACCTCGCCGGCCAGCCAGCGCAGGATGTCCGCTGCATGGATGCCTGCCACGGTGAAGCTGCTGCCACCCGAGATCTTCTTCACATAGTACGGATAGCCCGGGTATGCCTTAATGATGGGATGCCAATAATCCGCCTCCGCGTAGAGCAATTTGCCCAGCTTGCCATCGTCCAGAAGGGCGCGCACGGTCTGAAATTGAGGATTCCAGCGCAATACAACGCTGGTCACGGTCTTCACGCCCGCTTTGGTCACCGCCTCAACCAGATGATCAACCTCTTTGCGCGAGGTTCCCAGTGGCTTCTCCACCACTACATGGCGCCCGGTCAGCGCTGCTTTCGCACAGTACTCTGCGCGTGAATCGGCGTGGGCGCAATGGACGACGATCTGGATGCGGTCATCCTTCAAGAGCTCGTCCAGACTGGCGAATTCCTTGCCGTCCACTCCATGTTGCTGCATCAGGCGCGATGCTTTGCCGGGGGTCTTATTGTAAATGCCCACGACCCATGTGAGCGGATGATCGCGAAAGACCTTCACGTATTCGCCCGCGACCCATCCCGCGCCGATAAGACCTACACCGTATCTCTTGCTCATCCTTGAACCTCCTCGATTGATGGTGAGAATAGCTCATTAAAGAGGGAGAGTGGACCGAATCGGTAGTGAGCGCGCAGGCTCACTGAAAGGGGCAGATCAAATATGCCATATGCTATGGCGGCCACTTGATACAATCTCGACCTCAGCTTGACGGAGCTGATCCCTGTCGTCATAGACCGGTAAGAGCGCTACAATGCTTCAAGTAGATGAAACACCTCAAATAATAGCACAATTTTTTTCATCTGTCAATTTTTCCGGTCGAAATTTTTCCCCGAAATAAGAAAAAAAAACGATCCGCAGCGGATAATCGGCACGAAGGTGAAGCCACGCATGGCGAAGATCTCAGCGTATGATCCATTTCAGATCACTGTATCCCCTGACAGATTGGCGACGCTCTCATCGGCTGATGGTGATCACATCGCTTTCAGCGTGAAGCGCTTGGAAATGTTGCACCCAAGCGCGGTGCTCCGCCTTTTCCGGCATTGCCCGAAAGAGCAAGGGGCTGCCGATCACGATGCGCTTGACGCGCGGGCGGGTGATGGACACATTCAACCGATTGGGTTGGAAGTAGAACTCGGCGCACTGTGCTGCGTACCCGGGATCGCTGGTGGTCAATGAGACGATCACAATCTCGCGTTCTTGGCCCTGGATGCGCTCGACGGTGTCCACCACGATATCGCCGAGGCTGTCATCGTGATGTGTCACCAAATCCTGCAAATGTTTGCGGATGAGTCTCCCTTGGGCACGAAAGGGTGCTACAATGGCGATTTCGCTTGCCGGCACCCCGCATGCCAATGCCTCGGCTGCCAGTCCGGCAGCGAGTTCTGCCTCCTCTGGGGCACGCATCCCACGCCCAGTATGCCAGATCTCGGCAAAGATGCTGGGACGTTCCGGATCGAGCAGCTCGTGATACCGCTGTGGCTGCCGAGCGAGCTTCAACCGACGCCCGCGCACATCGGCTGCCGGATGCAACCGCCCGCCATAGAAGTACTTGCTGGGAAAAGCGGTGATCTCCGCGTTCATCCGATAGGTGATGTCCAACATCGTGCCCGGTGCGTGCCGGAATAGAGTCTCGAATATCGAACGCGTCACCCATTCCTCAGAATGCTCTCCGACGATCACCGGCGCCATTTGTTTGTGGTCACCGATGAAGATGTAACGCTCGCCGGATAGCATGCCGGCAATGGCCAGCGGCAGGGTCACCTGTCCTGCCTCGTCGAAGATCACGGTGTCGAACTCGACCTCGCCCAGCCGGCGGGTGCGCAGTGCAAAGCAAGTGCCGCCTACTATGAAACCTTTCCCTTGAGGGCTATATGGACTATGCACAAACTTCTCATAATTCGGAACCTGACCACCTTCCCAAACGAGATCCTCGTCATACCTTTGCTGGCCCACCTTGAACACGTGTGGATAGCGCGTCGTTTTCGCGATCGTACGCAAGGCATTATTGATGGCGCGATGGGTGAACGCGGTCACGAGCACCCGTTGACCCGCTCCGGCCAAGGCGGTGGCGATCATAGCCAGCACTCGTGTCTTGCCGGTGCCCGGAGGGCCCTGGATCAGGTAGTAGTTCTCCGTCGCATAGGCATGGATGAAAGCTTCCCGTTGGCTCGTGTTGAGCCCTAATATTCTCTCCAGATGGTCGGCCAACCGAGCGGCTTCTTTCTCGCGTTGGGTGCTCAGCTGGGGGCATACATGGTGGCACAGCATCCCCAGAATGCATTCTTGCTTCTTTTGTGACACAGCCAGAGTGTCAAGTGCGCCCAGCAGAAGGTCGCGCAGATCACAAGCGTTCTCATCCAGCACCCAGCCCTTTCCGGGAGACAATCCTGCGAAGCTCGAATGGTCGGGTGACACGATCAATTCTAAGCCACGTTCCTTTTCCAAGATACAGGGGTAGCGGGGCTCTTGCCGTGGGTCTCCGCGGTTAAGGAGCAGCATATCGCCCTCGCGAAATTTGGAGAGATTTTCCGAGCAACGCAACACCGCTTGGTCCTCTGAGGCCTGAACCACCTCCACGTCGGCGATCGCCTTTCCCTCGGCGACGCGTACTGCCAGTGGCTGCCGCCACATCTCGCGTATCTCACGTAACTGGGTTTCGTACTCGACGTTGACGAATTTTTTGAGTGCTTCAACGAAGTCAACCATGCCGACCCAGCTCCTTTAGTTTCCTTGCGGATTTATACTCGTTGACGAAGCGATTACACGGCATCGGCGTGCCTGCTGATCAGGATGCGTTCCCACGCCGGCTCTGGGCTGGTGTCGCTGTTCTCGGCCATGCTCTACGACAGCTACCGGGTCAGTTTCACTTGTGGGATGTTCCACACCGGCTTGGACGGCGTGGGAAGTCGCGCTACCCGCTGGTGGACGCATGCTTCCAGATCGGAGTGTGAACACCCCTATACTGCTTCTGTTTCTGTCGGTGCGCCGACGGCGGGAATAACCTTGACTGGCCGGCGGTAGGCAGCGCGGCTGATCGGCCGCTCAATCAATCCCAAGTATAACCCGATTTTTCAAATTATGTCTAGAATCTAGGGATGCACCATAGTGGACAGGGCGCGCAGACGACTCAAATCCGCATGCACCGGCACCCGATCTGCCACTCCCACAATCACCCGACCATCGGCACGCGCCAGCCGGACCGCCTCTTCAACCGCCTTGCGCAAGTCCTCTTGCGGTTGCGTTGCCAACAGATAATCCTGGGGGATGCCACCCCACAGTACTGCCGATGGCCCCATTTTCTGACGTGCCAGCGGCAGCGGCGTGTCGCTCTGCGGTGGGCCTGCCACACCCTCGATGCCATCCACCCCGGCTTCCGCCAGGCCGCTCAGCAGGTGCCGGCCCATACCGCCCAGATGCACAATCAACCGTTTGCCCTGCGCGTGGAGTGTTTCGGCGGTAAAACGATAGGTGTTTGCCATATGTTCGCGAAAGACGGTGGGTGTGATGAATTGACCGTCCAGATTATCCGGCGCCAATACAAGCACACCCGGCAAGTTTGCCAGGGCTGTGACCAGCTTGCGATAGTGCGCTTCCATTACCTCCAGCAATTCCAGCACTTTATCGCGCTCGTCGCCGGCGAGCAACAGAAGCCCTTCACTCCAGCCAAGCCACGTGTGTAGGAGCTCCGAGTAGGGAGACTTGGGTAGCTCGATCACCGGGATGACGTCCTCTGCCGTCTCGTTCTGAAATTGTTCCCAGGCAGCAGTATCTAGGACGTAAGTAGAAGCTGCCAGCAACCGGCGCGCTGCCGGTATATCGTCCGCCGTCTTAATCAAGTACTCGCTCTGCCACCAGTCGCCATCCGGCCCGAGCGTCCAACGTGCTTGCAATTCGCCCGTTGCGGTCACGTAGCGTACGCTGCGTTTGCTTTCTCTTTCCTCGCGGATCAGTTCGACACCCGGCGTCTCCAGGTGCCACGGGCGAATGGGTTGCCACAGTGGTGTTCCCAATGCTTCGGCAATCTGGCGAGGCGGATAGTCCTGCCATTCGGGTGGCAAAGTGCCCCGACCGCGATGCCAATCCAGCCACAGTGTCAGGTCGGCGACATAAGGCACCCGGCCTCTTGATTGCCCCTCGAAGCAGGCCAGTAAGTCAGATCGGGTGGTTCTTGTGCTCATTTTTTCCCTCACTTACTCTCGTCTTTGCGCCTGAACTTTGCCCGATGGTAATTGTACGGGTATCTTTGCTCTGGGCTTGTACCTTCGTTTGCCCTGTGGTTGCGAGCATACCATACCTTTTTGTATGCTACAAGTGAGATTTTATGCGGTGATCATATCGTGGTAGAACGTTTTCAAGGACATCACCACCTGATTTGTGAACCCACGGCGACCGTTGTTATACTTACTTCGTCGTTGTGATT
>Ga0123519_10002206_pt1 | contig 33133 bp, 28 predicted proteins | sample YelNatPaOPRAMG02_FD_87396 | JGI IMG/M metagenome (GOLD analysis project Ga0123519, IMG submission 87396) | Hot spring microbial communities from Yellowstone National Park - Yellowstone National Park OP-RAMG-02 (version 2) | ecosystem: Environmental > Aquatic > Thermal springs > Hot (42-90C) ... | reverse complement strand
AAGGTATAGCAATACCACATTGCAGAACAGATGCTGTAGATGAACTTACAAGTGCTTTCGGTATATCAAGACAGGGAATTGATTTTGAATCCCTTGATGGTGAACCAGTACATCTAATATTCTTAATAGTATCACCACCTGATTCAGGTGGACAACATCTCCGTGCATTAGCACGTATATCACATCTTTTTAAAGATAAATTCTTCCGTCAATCGTTACTTGATGCAAATTCTGTTGAAGAAGTAATACGTATTTTTGAACAGGAAGATATGTATTAAAATATGTTTCAATTAACATAAAATGAAAAAACAGAATCTTAAATTTTTTATAATTACTGGTGTATCAGGTGCAGGTAAATCACAAACACTTAAATGTCTTGAAGATCTCGGCTTCTTCTGTGTCGATAATCTTCCAATTGACCTGATTTCTCCTTTTATTAATATTATACTTAATACAAAAGAAAAAATAGATAAAGTTGGATTAGGAATTGATATCAGAACAACCTTCATCAGTAAAAATAGAAATAGATTCTTCGATAATCTCACTCTAACACTAAATGAACTTAAAAATAAAGGAATAAATTATAAAATAATTTTCCTTGATGCTGATAATTCAACTTTAGTAAAAAGATTTTCTGAAACAAGACGTAAACATCCTATCGGAAAAGTCCTATTATCATCAATAAAAAAAGAAAAAATTTTTCTTGAACAACTAAAAGCATCTTCAGATAAAATAATTGATACAACCAATTTTACATTAAGTGACCTAAAATCTGCTATTTTATCTTTACTTGATATAACACCTACTAAAGAACTCGTAATAAATATTGTTGCATTCGGATATAAATATGGACTACCAATTGATGCTGATATAATACTTGATTTGAGATTTTTAGTAAATCCAAACTATGTCCCTAATTTAAAAAAATTAACAGGTAATTACGAAAAAGTTAAGAAATATATTCTTAAATCAAAAGTAACAAAAATATTTCTGAAATATCTATTCCAATTATTTGATTTTGTTTTAACATATTATGTTAAAGAAGGAAAAAGCTATTTAACAATAGGTTGTGGATGCACAGGTGGTAAACATAGGTCTGTCGTCATTGCAAATATATTAGGTGATTATTTGTATAAAAAAGGTTATACTATCAAAATTCAATATAGGGATATAAAAAAATGAATAGATTATACTTTTTATTCGGTGTACATAATCATCAGCCAGTAGGTAATTTTGAATATGTGTTGGATAAAGCATATAATGAATCTTATAAACCTTTTGCAGATATACTGAATAACCATCCTAATATCAAATTTACTTTACATTGTTCAGGTATATTATGGGACTTTTTTATTAAAAAGTATCCTGAATATATTTCTATCATAAAAAAAATGGTGAATAGAAAACAGGTTGAAATATTAACCGGTGGCTATTATGAACCTATTCTACCTTCAATTCCTGATTGTGATAAAATCGGTCAGATAAATAAATTAACGAAATTTATTAAAACAGAATTCGGTATCAAGCCACGCGGATTATGGCTTGCTGAACGTGTTTGGGAACAATCTTTAGTAAAATTATTTAAGGAACTTGATATAGAATATACAACTGTAGATGATTATCACTTTATTGCAGCAGGAATTTCTCCTGAGGATATTTCAGGCTATTATATTACTGAAGATCAAGGATTCGATTTGAAAATATTTCCTATAAATCAAATATTGAGATATTATATTCCATTTAGAAGTCCAGAAGAAGTAATAGAATATTTTAGAAAATTATCAAATGAAAATAGACACGTTGTTGTTATGATTGATGATGGCGAAAAATTCGGTTTATGGCCCGGAACTTACAAACTGGTATATAATGAAGGATGGCTTGATAAATTCTTATCATTGATTGAACAAAATTCAGATTGGTTAAAATTGATAACTTGTAGTGAATATATTGATATGTACTCACCTAAAAATAGAATCTATTTACCTGATACAAGTTATTTTGAAATGACAGAATGGACTTTGCCTACAAAAACTCAAATAGAATTCGACAACGCAATAAAATATATCGATTCAATACAAGATAAGAAATTTATACGCAAATTTCTAAGAGGTGGTATATGGCGCAATTTCCTTATTAAATATCCTGAATCAAATAATATGAATAAAAAAATGTTATATGTAAGTAAAAAAGTAAATAATATGAAATTAAAAACTAAAAATAGAGAATTAGCTATCAATAAATTATATGAAGGACAATGTAATTGCGCTTACTGGCACGGAATATTCGGTGGTCTATACTTACCACATCTACGTAATGCTATTTACAAAAAACTTATTGAGGCAGAAAAAATTGCTGACGAAAATAAAAAAAATAATATTATTTATAAAGAACTAGATTTCGATAACGATTCAGAAAAAGAAATTTTAATTGAAACAGGACATCAAAATATCTATTTTATACCACATTACGGCGGAACTATATTTGAATGGGATATTAAAAGTTTAGGTATTAATCTTTTAAATGTATTAACACGGCGACAAGAAGCATATCATGAAAGATTAAAAGAATTTTTACTATCAAAAATAGATAGTAAAAATCAACAAATGATAAAAACGATCCACGAACTTATTAATGTTAAAGAAAACAATCTTGATAAATATTTACATTATGATTGGTATAGACGATTAAGTTTAATTGACCATTTTATTCACCCTGATACAAAATATATTAATTTCAAAAACTGTAAATATGGAGAACAAGGTGATTTCGTTCTAGGAAAATATAATTGGAAATATAAAAATAAGAAACTAAATCTAGTACGCGACGGAATAGTTTGGGTTAATGAAAATCAAATAAAAATTAATATTGATAAAACAATTAATCTAATAGAACCAACAGGAATAAATGTTGTTTATAAAATATCTAATCTAAGTACTGAAAATATTTCAGTAAAATTTGGCTCGGAGTTCAATTTTGCATTTTCAGAACATAAAAATGAATTAGATTTCAAATCTAATATCTGGGAATTTAAAGATGAATTACAAAATATGAATATTAAAATAGAATTTGATAGAGAAACCAATATATGGATATTCCCAATAGAAACAGTTTCAATGTCAGAATATGGTTTTGAACGCACTTATCAAGGAACAGCTATTTTTCCATGGTGGGAAATAAATCTTAACTCAAATTCAATAATGAATTTACAATTTACAATAAAAATAGAGAAACTATAAAAATGAACAATATGATAACTCTACTTAGGAAAGTACCTCTGTTTTCTAACTTATCTAATAAAGATATTTTACTTATTTTGAGGGCTGCTAAAAGAAGAAAATATAAGAAAGATAGTATAATATTCAGTGAAAATACATTAGGTAAAACTCTTTTTATTGTTATTTCAGGACAGGTTAAAATTTTTGTAGAAGAGAATAAAAGAAGAAAAATATTAAGTTATTTAGAACAAGGGGAATTTTTTGGTGAATTGGCTTTGTTATATAAAAATATCAGATCCGCATCCGCTGAAGCAATGACTGATTGCGAATTATTGATTTTACGCCAAAATGATTTCAAACAAATTTTAAAGAATAATCCGAATATAGCATTAGAACTTATCAAAGTATTATGTGAACGATTACGAAATGCTGATAAAGAAATAGAATCTCTTTCTTTTGATTCCGTTACAAGTAGAATTGCACGTGGATTAATTGAATTATCCAAGAAATATGGTAAGCCAACAGAGTTGGGTAAACAACTAAATTTAATTTTTAGTAAAAAAGAAATAGCTGAATATTCTGGAACAGTAAGAGAAGTAGCTACGAGAGTATTAAATCATTTACATAAATTAGGATATATTGATTTCAAAGATCGCCATATTATCATAACTAATGAGCCTAAACTTCGTTCTTTAATCAAGTAATAATCCTGTCTCTTCTTTAAGTTTAAATGCTATATTCATATTCTGTATTGCTTGCCCTGCTGCACCTTTGATTATATTATCTATCATAACAGTTATAATACAGATATTAGTCCTTTCATCAAGTTTTATTCCGATATCGCAGTAATTTGTGCCAACTACATCCTGTAACCTTGGAACATTTTCATTATAAATTCTGATAAACTTTTTCCCGTTATAAAAACTATTATATAAATCAACTAAATTATTGAAATTAACTTGTTTCAGTTTTACAAATATTGTTGTGCATATCCCATATTTGAATCCAACAATATGAGGAACAAAAATAACCTTTAATTCTTTTCCATATAGATAACTGAACTCTTGTTCTATCTCAGGTAAATGTCTATGGTTTGATATATCATAAGGAAAAATATTATCTATTACATTTACAGCAAGATTTCTATCACTATGTTTTGGACTCACTCCTGCACCACTTACACCTGAATAACTATCTATTATAATCGGACCCTGTTCTATCATATTATTTTTAAGTAATGGCGCAATCCCTAAAATCGCACTTGTAGGATAACATCCAGGATTGGCAATAACTCTTGCTGTTACTATTTTTTTGTCATATATCTCACATAACCCATAAACCGTATCTTCCAAAATATATTGTGGATAATCACCAGTAAACCCATACCATTTTTTATATATATTAATATCCTTAAACCTAAAATCAGCAGAAAAATCTATTATCAGTTTTTTGTTATTCAATTGTTTATCATTTGTGGATAAAAATAATTCATCAAATAATTCTTTTATAATATTAACAGATTCTCCATGATGTTTTATAACAAATATTACATCACAATTTTTAACAAGTTCTGTTTTATCATAAGAACAGAATTTAATATCCTTCATCTCAAATAAACTTCTATGTATTTCGCTAACCGATTTACCCACAAATGTCTCTGAAACAATATATTTTATTTCACTGTATTTATGTCTGTTCAATAATTTTATAAGTGTCTCTGCTACTATTCCACCTGCACCTACTATCCCTATTTTAAGTTTTTCGTTCATATATTTGTTCCCCACTCTATTAACACAATAGCCCAGCAATAGTAGCTGTCATAAAACAAGCTATTGTTCCACTGATAATTGATTTTATACCTAATTCAGCAACAATACCTTTTTTATCAGGAGCAATACCACCTATACCACCAATAAGTATTGCCATTGAACCAAAATTTGCGAAACCACACAAAGCATAAGTTGTTATTATTATTGTTCTCTGAGATAAAACACCTGATTTTATAAGTTCCTTTAACTGTAAATACGCAAGAAATTCATTGAATACTGTCTTTGTCCCTAATAATTTACCTACTATTATTGATTCATTCCACGGGATACCTAATAGGAACGCAAAAGGAGCATAGAGATAACCCATTAGTTGTTCGAACGATGTATTAAATAGTCCAAAAATTGAATTGAGTAACCAAATAAGTGAAATAAACGCAATAAGCATCGCTCCTATCTGTAGTGCTAATTGTAATCCAACTGATGCACCATTAGCCGCTGCATCGATAATATTTTTATCAGTTTTTTCTGTTATAAACTTTACTTTACCTGTTGTAACAGGAACCTCTATTTCAGGTATCATTATTTTGGATATAATAATAGCTGCTGGTGCACTCATAATAGATGCTGTTAAAAGATGTCCCGGATCCGCACCGAAACTTGCATAAGTAACCATTACACTACTTGCTATTGTTGCCATAAAAGCGGTCATTATTGTAAATAATTCAGAACGTGTCATTTTTTGTATATATATTTTTATTGCTGTCATTGATTCTATTCCCATGAAAATTAATAATGCTGCACCAAATGATTCAGCACCTGATGATTTCATTGTTCTTTGCATTATTTTTGCTATAAATTCAACAATTAACTGGATTATCCCTAAATAATATAATATTCCTGATAACGATGAGACAAATATTATAATAGGCAGAACTCTAAAAGCAACAATTGCTCCTATATTAGTATCATTAACTAAATTACCGAATACAAAACTTGCTCCTTTATCACTGAATTCAATAATAGAATTAACAATAATCCGTATATAGACAAATGAAATAAAACCTATTTTTGTTTTAAGAATAAATAAAGCAAAAATAAATTGCAAAAATATTCCCCAAAAAATTAATTTAAAACTTACTTTTTTACGATTTTCTGATAATAGATATGATAAACCAATAAAAACAAATAATCCTGTTAAACTTATTAATCTGTATTCCATATATTATCTATATCTCTTATACCTAATATATTTTAATCCCTTTAAGTATACAAAATAATTAATCTGTATTCAAACTTACTTGATTTAATCCTATATATTTTGTATCATAAATTTTTAGTTAAATATTTACAGAAACCATATAAATTATATGGTATGACTTTAAGCTTTACTCTATTAAACTTCTACAATTCATTACTTTTATGTGATTAGATCTATTTTCAAGGATGAACACAATACTATTAATTGTCAGTTCATTATTATTTATCATCGGATTAGGATATCTTTACGCACCTAATCTGATACTTATATTAAATAACTGGATGAGAAAGGTTTTATTCAATGACACTAAAGTATTGTTTTATCGTAAAAAAATTGGGTCAATTTATATCCTTATCTCTTTAATACTTGTATATGGTTCACTAATTTTACCTTCACAAAAATTTTCTCAACAAACAGTAAGGAAAAAGTTAATTAAGGCATATTCAAATTTCTATTCAAATAAATATGAACAGGCACAATTTTTATGTCAAGAAATACTTAATATTGAACCTAAAAATATTAAAGCATTAGAGTTACTTGGTCGTATATATTTTGTTACTGGTGAATATAAAAAATCAGAAATATTTCTAAATAAAGCACTCAGTATCAGCCCAAATAACACAAATATTAAGATAATGCTTCAAAATATAAAACTAAAGAGTGAAAATATTAAGAAAAAATAAGATGAATATTATCAATGGTAAAACAAAAATTATCGGAATAATAGGGTATCCTATTGAACATACTCTGTCACCATTAATGCATAATACAGCATTCAAGTACTGTGGACTAAATTTTGTATATGTCCCTTTTTCTGTAAATCCAAAATTTATTAAATCAGCAATAAATGGTGTTAAATCACTAAATATATATGGTCTAAATGTTACTATTCCTCATAAAGAGACCGTTATAAAATATCTTGATAAAATTGACAATATTGCAAAGAAAATTGGTGCTGTTAATACTATAACAAATTATAATAATGTTATCACTGGATATAATACTGATGCTTTTGGGTTTTTAAGATCATTGGAGCAAAAAATTAATCCTGATAATAAAACAATATTTTTATATGGTGCTGGTGGTGTTGCAAAAGCAATAGGTTATGTATTATTGACAAAACGAATAAATAAAATATATATAACAGATATAAATGAAATTAAAGCAAAACAATTATGTAAAAAACTTGGTAAATCAAGTATATTTATTAATTACGATAAAGGATTAATAAAAGAGACGGTTAGAAAAAGTGATATATTTATAAATGCGAGTCCAATAGGTATGAAAAATGGTGATCCGAGTATTCTAGAATCAGACTCAATTCATAGCAATCTTTTTATATACGATGTCGTATATAATCGTGAAACAGAACTTATTAAACTTGCAAAACAAAAAAAATTGGAATATTGTGATGGAATAGATATGTTTGTATATCAAGGTGCTGTCGCATTTGAATACTGGACAAAAACTGAAGCACCAATAAAAATCATGTATGCTGTTATAAAAGAGAGGAGGTGATTAAATTGACTATATGGATTATCCGAGGATTAATTGTTATTATTGGTCCGTTATTAGGCTATTTCCAGATTTCAAAAGATATTAAAGGAATATTTCTCGGCTTTATAGGAGCATTAGTAGTCGTTATAATTGAATATATCATAGAAAAAATACCGCTCGATACACTCATTGCAGCAGGAATAGGTGTAGTTTTAGGTTATATATTCGAACAATTATTTGAATACGGTTTATTTTCTGCAGGAAAAGAAAATTTAAATGAAATTGTAACAAAATATTCTTTTCTTATTAAGTTTATGTTCATTATATTAGGACTACTCATTGCTGTCAGAAAAAAAGAAGAAGCTGACCTACTTGATAAAGATATTTTTAAATCACGAGTAGGTAAATTCCATCAACAGCCAAAAATAGTTGATACAAGTGTTATAATTGATGGAAGAATAGCAGATATATGCGAAACAAAATTCATGTCAGGAATAATCATTATACCAAAATTTATTCTTACTGAATTACAAAAATTAGCTGATTCTTATGACTCTAACAAACGGATTCGTGCACGGCGTGGAATAGAAATATTGACCAAACTGCAAAAACATCCTGATATAACAATTGAAATTTATGACAAAGATTATCCTGAAATAAAAGATACTGATATGAAATTACTTCAATTAGCAAAAGAAATTGAAGGAGTAATACTAACAACAGATTTTAATCTTAATAAAATTGCTTCATTACAGGGTATAACAGTATTGAATATAAATGATTTAGCCAATGCACTTAAACCGATATATTTACCAGGCGAATCAATGAGTATATTGATAGTTAAAGAGGGTAAAGAAAAAGAACAGGGTGTCGGATATCTTGATGATGGAACAATGATTGTTGTTGAAGAAGGAAGAAAATTTATAGGTAAAAGACTGGAAATTGTTGTAACATCTATGTTACAAACATCAGCCGGAAGAATGATTTTTGCGAAACCTAAATAATATATTTTCAATTACCAAACCTTATGTAGAGGGTTGTATTGTGTGGGTAAGCACAATTATTGTCGCTGCAGGTTCAGGGACAAGATTCGGTGGAAAAAAACAATTTCATTTATTATGTAATAAACCTGTTGTTATATGGTCAATTGACGCTTTAATCAAAATCTCTGATGAACTGATACTAATTCTTCCAAAAGAGGATATATTAAAATTTAAAAATAAATGGGGAAAAGATTATCCTGAAATAAAAATATTTTCTGGTGGGAAATATAGATATGATTCAGTTAAAGAAGGGCTAAGACATATATCATCAGATTCTGACTATGTATGTATACATGATGGTGTCCGGCCCCTAATAAAACTTGAAACAATAAAAAAATGTCTTAATTCTGCTATAAAATATGGTGCAGCAATCTGTGCACAGCCGGCAATCGATACACTAAAATTATCAGCATCAAAAAATTTTATTCTGAGAACAATTCAACGGAAAAAAGTATGGATGGCTCAAACACCACAAATTTTTAGAAAAGATATAATTATCTCTGCATATAATAAAAAAATTTCACAAGAAGTAACTGACGATGCAGAATTAGTTGAACAATTGGGTTATAAAATAAAGTTAGTTAAAAGTGACTCCACTAATATTAAAATAACAAACAAACAAGATATAATTATTGCTGAACAATTATTGTTGAATAATAAATAACTACAATTATTAATACAAAAATTTCCTCTTTTATTAAAATTCTATTATGAAACAAGAATTATATAGAACTGGAATTGGTTACGATATTCATAAGTTTATAAGAAACCGTAAACTTGTCTTAGGTGGAGTTAAAATACCTTATTCTCAAGGATTATATGGTCACTCTGACGCTGATGTTGTGATCCATTCTATTTCTGATGCAATATTAGGTGCTATCGGATTAGATGATATAGGAACTTATTTCCCTAATACGGATATCAAATATAAAAATATATCAAGTAAGATAATTTTAGAAAAAGTTTACAAAATGTGTACTAAAAAAGGATATAATATAATAAATATTGATTGTATGATAATTGCCGAAGAACCCAAAATATCAAAATACAAAAAGTTAATGAAAAGAAATATATCCAAAATAGTTAAATCAAAAAATATCAGTATTAAAGCAACAAGTAATGAAGGATTAGGTTTAATAGGTAAAAAACAAGGTATCGCTTGTATTTCTATTGTTACAGTCAAATATGGATAGAATATATGTATATAATACATTAACAAGAAAAAAAGAATTATTTAAGCCACAATATAAAAATATTGTGAATATGTATGTTTGCGGAATAACACCTTACGATGAAACACATCTCGGCCATGGTAGGTGTTATGTCGTATTTGATGTTATCCGTAGATATTTAGAATACTCTAATTATAAAGTAAATTATATTCAGAATTTTACTGATATTGATGATAAAATTATTAATAGAAGTAAAGAATTAGGAATAAGTCCAAAAGAACTGGCTGATAAATATATAAAAAGTTATTTTGAAAATAGTGATAAATTAAATATTAAACGTGCTCACATATATCCCCGTGTTACTGAAAATATACCAGAAATAATTGAAAGTATAAAAAAACTTATAGATAAAGGTATAGCATATGTTGTTGATGGAAATGTATATTTTTCAGTAAAAAATTTTCCAAATTATGGAAAATTGTCAAGACGTAATCTAGATGAATTAATAACTGGAGTAAGGATAGAATCTGATGAAAAAAAGAAAGATTCTCTAGATTTCGCATTATGGAAATCAGTTAAAACACCCAATAATGAAATTTCTTGGGATTCACCATGGGGCAAAGGAAGACCAGGATGGCATATTGAATGTTCTGTTATGTCAATAAAATATCTTTCTGAAACAATTGATATTCACGGCGGTGGTCAGGACCTTGTGTTTCCGCATCATGAGAATGAGATAGCACAATCAGAATCATTAACGGGAAAAAAGTTTGTTAATTACTGGTTACATAACGGTTTTGTCACAATAAACAATGAAAAAATGTCAAAATCATTACAGAATTTCTTTACTTTAAAAGATATTTTTCAAAAATATACTCCTAATACTGTGAGATATTTCTTATTGACACAGCATTATCGCACACCAATAGACTTTTCTGACAACAAACTTGAACAATCAAAAATAGCACTCACAAGAATAAATAATACAATCCATAACATATTTCAATTTTTGAAATACAATAATAATGAACAATCAACAGATATTATAAGAAATCTTAATTTAAGTAATACAGAGTTTGAGACAGTAAAAACTTGTGTTAATAATTTTGAAGCAGCAATGAATGATGATTTTAATACAGAGTTAGCAATAGGTTATCTCCACGAATTATGTAGTTTAATTAATACAGAACTCAATAATAGAACAAAAATAAATACTGATTTTATCTGTTATGCTGCTAATAAACTGATTGTTCTTTATGAAGATATTTTAGGAATTAAATATGAATACAATAGAATTAAGGATATTGATGAGCAAACATTAAAACTAATTGAACAGAAATTACAGGAACGTGAAATAGCCCGAAAAAATAAAAACTGGGTAAAATCCGATGAAATACGAAAACAGTTACAAGATTTAGGAATAATTGTGCAGGATACACCTTACGGCCAGAAATGGTATAAAAAATAATATACTGGTTATGAAACTTAAAACAGGTCTTTTTTTATTCCTTCTAATTATTTATTCATTTTATTTTATTCCATCACTAGGTGTAATTGAAAGCCGATATTTAGACCTTACTCATAGTATTGTCAAAGAAAAAAGGTTCTGTATTGATAGTTTTCATTACAATACTATTGATAAATCATTTTACAAAAACCATTATTATAGTATGTCTGCTCCGGGTCTGGCTTTTTTCACTGTTCCATTCTATATCATTTTTCAATCAATATGGTCTACTCTACCTGAAAAGTTTAGGAATATCTATTACAATCCTAATGTACATCTTGAAGGTAATAAAAATTTCTTAACAAAAGATTTTTTATTGAATTATTCTTATAAAGAATTTATATTCAGTCATATTTTTATCAATTTTTTTGTTGTAAGTATTGTTTCCTGTTTATTAGCATTGTTATTTTATAAAATATTAGAATTATTCGTAACAGAAGAAAGTATAATCTTATTACTTGTATTCAGTCTGAATCTTGGAACAATTATATTCTCTTTTTCAACAAGATTATTTCCGCATGTAATTTGTACTTATCTGGGTTTACTCGTATTCTATCGTCTATTAATGTATAAATTGGAACAATATAATAAACCAAACTACTATTTATTTTTAACAGGATTGTTTGCTGGAACTATTGTTTTCATTGATTATTATCTTATAATATTATGGCTTTGTTTATTTTTTTATTTACTTTCATTCAAATTAAATATAAAAAATATCATATATTACTTATCAGGAAATATTTTACCGATATCCTTACTTCTAATTTATCAATATATATGTTTCGATAATCCATTCAGAATTGCTTACCAGTTAAGTATATTTCATCAGAATATATACGGAAAAGGATTACTTGGTGTAGCTAATTTAAAACTGGATATAGTAGTTAAACTTCTATTCGGTTTAAATAGAGGTTATTTCTGCTATATGCCTATTCTGTTGCTATCTATACCGGGATTTTTTATCAAATGGAAAACTAAAATCAATATCAATAATAATATGAAAGAATACAATTTTTATATTGAAAAAATAATATGTATAGCAATCGGATTGAGTTTCCTTTTATTTAATTCAAGTAGAATATATGACTGGACCTCTGGTTCAACATTCGGTCCGAGATATCTAACTCCAACTATTCCTTTCCTGATGTTATCAATAGGTTTTTTATCTTCAAGAATTAACTTCAACATTATCTTATTATTAAGTTTAGTTTCAATATTTATTAACTGGACAGGTGCACAATTAGGAGATGTTGAATCCGTAAAAGAAAGTATTTTACGAATATTCCGATTTGGAATAACTTCTCATTTACAATTCTTCAATTTTGTTAATAATTCATATCAGAGAATAATAAATTTTATTTTTCCTATTATCGTATTTATAATAATTTTACTTTATATTAAAAATACTAAACTATTGAGAACAAAATATCTTTTACCGATAGTATTAATTTTTCTCTTTATCTGCTCATTACTGAACCATGTAATAACATTTGCTACTTATGAAAAATACTATCTTGCAAATGATCTCTCTTTATCCCCAACATTAAATGTGAGCCGTCCTGTTTTAGAAATTCCAATACAAATACCTATTTATGCTAAAGGTATCCGCATTGTTTCAAATTTAGCATTTGCACAAGATGTATTACAAGAAAGTAAAATTGCAGAAGTAACTGTATTTGAAGAAAATAATAGAGTGTTACTAAAATATCCTATTTTAGCAGGAATAGATACTTCAGAATGGGCATGGGAAAGATCTGATATAAAGAAAAATATTAAACATAAAAAAGCAAAATCAATTATCGATGGCTATAGGATAAATTTTAAATATATTTTCCCTAAAGAGATTTTTCCTGAACTGAGTTACTATACTGACAAGATATTTTTAGAGAAATGTAGAATTACAAAAATATTAATAAAATATGTCTATTCAACTGATAAGTCCAATCCTGTTGCTATCAATATCAATAAAGTTCTTTTAATCCGTTGAAATTATTAATTAAAATTTCAAATTCATTGAAACTCTAATAGTATCACCTAAACTACCCAATGGAACAGCTGCAAAATCTAACCCAAGTAGTCTTGTATTAAGTCCAACTCCTATAGACAACCCTGCTGGAATACCTAAAACATCACTAGTACCTAATTCATCTTCATTTAAACCGATTATTAAACCTGCACGCAACGCAATAGGACCTAGTAAAAATTCACCTCCAAGACTGGTTTTCATCCCATGGTCATTAGGCATATTTATATCAACACCAAAAGTTAACGGACCCATATTTAAACCGATACCAGCTTTAATATTCTGTGGTAATGAATTACCATACATTGTTCCTATAAGGTTCTGACCAACAACACCAATTCCGAACCTACTGTTTTCATCTCCAGCACGCATAAGTACTCCTATATCAGCAGTATATGCTGTTTCTATTTTCTCATAAATTTTTTCACTTATCAATTTCGCATTTATTCCTACTGCAATAGCATCACCTAACCCTTGACTGAATGAAAATATGATTGAATTACCACCCGGTGTAAATGTGCCATTGGGATCTGTTCCCGGTAACCATGTATCAGTTGTAATCGGTATCTCACCTACCTGAAGCGAAGTTGCTCCTATACCAATAGCTCTTCTGGGTATACCAAATTCGTCGAAAGTAGGTATAACTAAAGCAACAGCATGATAACCTATATCTGCAAACCATTTACCATACATTGCAACAAACCCTTTATGCATATTCCTTGATAAACAAGCTGGATTCCAGAATAAAGATATTGCATCATCTCCGATAGCAGTATATGTTTCCCCCATACCAGCAGGCCGCGCACCAACACCTATTTTTATCCAGGAAACAGATGTAGTCCCAGCATTGGTATTCGTCTCACTATATAAAGATATTCCTGAAAATAAAATTATAAAAAATAAAACATATATTCTGACAATATTTTTCACAGGATACTCTTAAAAACCTTTAATTAATTATCTATATTAAGTCTACTTTATACTGTGCATTGCGTTTCTATTATATATATAACATAGAATTAGTATTTTGTCAATAATATTTTTATAAATTAAATTCAATTTATCAAAATATCAAATAATTGTTTTAACTAATCTAATATAATCATATTTTTTTCTTAATCTATTTAATGTATTTTTTGCATCCCCGTATTCATTGAATATACCAAAAACAGTTGAACCACTTCCAGAAACTAATGCTTTTTCTGCACCGGAATTAATTAATTCCTGTTTAATTTTTTGCAATTCAGGATATAATTTAAATACAATCTTTTCTAACCTATTAAATCCTAATTGTTTAAAAAAATTCTTGTTTTTGCATTCAGAGATATTAATTTTATGATATTTTCTTGGAATATTATTCATGTTTCTATAAATTGTTGCTGTAGAAATAGAGAATCCAGGATAAATCAAAATTAGTGATAACTGTTTATTAACCCAGTATGGACTAATTTCTGTTATTTTTTCACCTATATTTTCACAAAGACAACAACCACCATAAAGAAAAAAAGGTATATCCGAACCGAATTTAACTGCTATTTTTTCTAATTGATCTGTAGCCATTCTCCTTCCCCATAACTTAAGTAACCCTTTAAGAACAGATGCACAATCTGAAGAGCCACCACCTAATCCAGCACCAGCAGGAATATATTTTTTTAGATTTATTTTTGCACCTTTTTTTTCTCTCAATACTTTTTTAAGTTCAACTGCTATTCTATAAGCAAGATTTTCATACGGTTTACAGACAGGTTCTTTTGAAATATTTGACCAGTCACACTCAAATTCTATTTCGGAATCTGTAAGTATAAGTTCTATTTTATCATATAGTGCTATCGTTTGCATTAAAGTAATAATATTATGATATCCATCATCACGTTTGTTTATTACTTCAAGAAATAAATTTACTTTTGCTGGTGCAAATAATTTTATTTTAGTTCCTGATACCATTTTTCTTTGTTCAACTTTTCTATTTTCTCTTTAACTTTTTTATTTGTTTTATCCAATTCAAGTGATTTATTGTAGTATTCTAGCGCTTCTAAATTTTTACCAAGTTTGAAAAGAACATCGCCTAAATGATCAAATATAACAGGGTCCTTAGTTTTATTTGCTGCCTTGCGTAATTCTTGTTCCGATTCAATAAACATACCTTTTCTGAAATATACCCAGCCCAGAGAATCAATATATGCTGAATTTTCGGGATCAATTTCGAGAGCTTTTTTTATCATTGTTTCTGCTTCATCAAGATTAATATTACGGTCAGCAAAAGAATATCCCAAATAATTTAATGCATTAGCGTTTCCTGGATCAAGTTCTATTACTTTTCGCAAATATTGAACACTTTTTTCAAACTTACTTAATTGTTCATAAATAATACCTAAATAAAAATATGCATCAGCAAAATTAGGTTGAATTTTAACTGCTTTATTAAAATATTTCTCTGCTTTTCTGTATTTTTTTAAATCGTAATAACCTAATCCAAGAAAAAAATATGGTTCCGGACTATCCGGATAAAGTTTTGTTGCTTTTTGTAAAATTGATATAGCACTATCATTATCTTCAAGTTGGGTATAGTAATAACTCAATCTGATATATCCTGCAAGTGATGGCTCTTTATTAAGAGTAATTTTAAGATGTTTAGATGCCCGTAACCAATCTTTTTTCTCTTCATAAAGTAAACTTAACCAAAAATTAACATTGATATTTTCTGGATATTGTTTTAATGCAACAGTTAAAATTTTTTCTGATTCAGAATATTTTTTTGCCATGAAATACAATGAACCGGTTTTAATAAGAAACAAAATATTTTTAGGTTCTATATTTATTGCTTTCTCATAAATTAATGCTGCATTAAGGTAATCTTTTTCATTCTCATAAATTTGTCCTAAAGCTAATAATGGTGCAAGATTATCAGGAAATTTATTAATAGATTCATTTAAAATTTTTTTCGCTTCCTCTATTTTACCTAACTTAGCATACGCAAACCCAATTTGATAATAACCTTCTTCTGATTCAGGAGAAAGTTCTATATATTTTTTCCAATAATAAATTGATTTTTCTGTATCAAGATTTAAATACAATGTTCCAAGAGATGCTATTGCATTTATATTTGTAGGTTCTTTATTTAATACTTTGTTATAATAATCAATAGCGTTTTTTGTATCGTTTAAAAGATTGTATATTCCGCCTATAAAAAGAATTGAATTAGTATCATCATCTGAGATAAGATTACGAAGTGTTTCTAATACAGGAGACACTTTCTTAATATCACCTGAGTTAATATACGAAATAATTAATTCTCTGTAAACAGAAATAGCATTCGGGTCAAGTTCAATCGTTTTTTCAAATTCACGCTGTGCTTGTATATAGTCACCTGCCTGTTTATAAATCAATCCCTGTATATAATGATAATATGACTCATTTTTATGTCCGATATTAATTTCTGCAGTATAAATAAAATCAGAAATGATAAAAATAAATAAGATAATAACTATCATAAATTTGTAATAAGTTGTGAAGCGAGTTTTATTGCATCAATCATACTTGTTGGGTCGGCTATGTTTTTACCAGCAATATCATATGCTACGCCATGTGATGGTGAAGTACGTATAAATGGTAATCCACAAGTCAAATTAACAAATTTTAAACCGTATAATAATTTTAAAGGAATCATTGCTTGGTCATGATAATAACATACTATTAAATCTGAAGGACTGATGAATGCTTTATATGTTGGTATCGGACCCTTCGCAGATATTCCTGATTTGTTTAGTTTTATTATTGCAGGTTCTATTATCTTCTTTTCTTCATCACCGATTCTACCGTTTTCTCCCTGGTGCGGATTAAAATTACACATAATAATTTTAGGTGTTTTCAATTTAAAATATTTTTTTAAAGTATCACATACTATTTCTATCTGCTGAGTAATCAATTCAATTGAAAGAACTTTACTGACATTTTTTAATGGAATATGTCGAGTAACTAATAATACTTTATTATATTTTGATACCATCAACATCGCAACTGATTTTACATCGGATAATTTCGCAATATATTCTGTGTGACCACTAAAATTTATACCAGCAGACATAATTGTTTCCTTTGAAACCGGTGCTGTTACAATTGCTGTTCTATTGTTATTTAATACTAATTTAGTAGCATATTCTAAATATTTTATTGATAATCTACCACAATATTTATCATGTTTACCGGGTATAATTTTTTTATCTGTATCTATATTTATTACATTAATTTTATTATTTATGGAAAGATTTTTTATATCTTTTACTGGCAAGAGTAGATCTTTCTTAGAACAATAATAGGATAATATTGAGAGACTACCTATAACAACAGGTGTACATATATTGAATAAATTTTTATCTTTTAAAAATGAGTTAATAATAATCTCTGGACCGATCCCAGCGGGATCGCCCATACTTATAAAAATAACAGGTTTATCCAAATCTACTTGTTTCAACCTACTTTATAAGAAATAACTTCTAATTAAATTCTAACTTAAGACAATTAATATACCAATAAACCTATAAATGAAATACAGAATATATCAATCTCTGATCAGAACAAAACATACGAATTATGGAAAGATATGTATTTATTGACACAAATTTTATAATCAGGAAAAATTAATAAAAATTATTCAATCGGGTTAATTATCACTTTTGATTTATCACGTAATTTTTTTACCCATTCATTATATTTTTCTTGTTGTTTTTTATTCACAAAATAACGTTTTATAAGTTCTGAAAGTTGTTCAATACTCTGTTCTTCTTGTTCTGTTACATCTTTAAGTGTTTCATTATTAAGTTTTTTTTCAAGTAAATCCAATAACCGTTTTATTTCTGCTTTTGTTGGTTCTTGAGAAATCTTTGAAGTAACTTCCATATATGTCAGTTCTTCTGCCATAAGTTGTTCTTTGATTCTGTCCTTAAATTTTTTATAAGTCATTCCTTCTTGTTCAAGTTGTTTTTTGAATTCACTTTCTGAAGAGAATTGACTTTTTATTTTCTTTTCTTGTTCCTCAATCTGTCGTGGTGTCACAACTATCTTTCGCTTTTTTGCTTCTTGAACAATAAGTTTATTGTTAACCATTTCAGATAAAATTGATTCTTTAAATTCTTTTATTTGTTCATCAGTTGCATTAGGCATTTTCTTCTTGTATTCTTCTACCAAAGGTCCGGATACTTTCTCGAATTCAGTTAACGAAATTTGTTCATCATTAACCTGTGCGAGCACACGATCAATTACTTTTCCACTATGAAGAGATGTTGAACTAATAAAACTTATTACAATCACTAAAAATAAACTAATAACTGTCTCTTTTTTTCTCATTTAGATTATTCTCCTTATTCTATAAAATTTACTTTAAAGGCATTTGAGTATATGGATTATCAATAGCTAACGAAATATTTTCATTTATTTTTACATTAAACTCTTTCTTTTTCTTTTCAACCCATTCATCAAATTTATCTTTAATTATAAGCTTTCTTATATCTTCTTTTGCATCTTCATACTTCTTTGTTGGTAATATTTTTCTACCAGTAATTTTGATTATATGATAACCATATGCTGTTTTTACAACATCGGATATTTCACCTGTATTAAGTTTTTCTACAACTGTTTCAAATTCTGGTAAGAGTTCACCATATCTATATTTCCCGAGGTCACCTCCATATATATTACTTGCCGGATCAATTGAATATTTTTTAGCTAATTCATCGAATTTTTCTCCATTTTTTAACTTCTTAATAATCTTTTCTGCTTCTTCTTTTGTTGAAACAAGTATATGGCTAACACTAACTTCAACTGGACTAATAAACTGTTTCTTATGTTCATTATAATATGTTCTCAATTCCTGTTCTGACGGTGTAAATGTCTTATCTTGTAATTCCTGCATTAATTTATTTACAACTAAATTCTGTTTATATTCTTCAACCCGTTTCTTATAATTATCCTTAAACCTTTTTACTTCGTCTATAATCTCTTTATTCTTATCAATCCCCTGACGTCTCGCCTCTTCCAGAACAAGTTTTTCTCTCACAAGTAAATCTATGTATTGTTTCTGGCCTGTCTTCGTTCTTAAATAACTTTTATAATTTTCTGATAAACCGGCTATCCTATCATTTGCTTCTTTCAAAGTTATTTTTTGTGAGCCAACTTTCGCTATTATAACTTGTTCCTGTTTCTGGCAACTTAATAAAAAAATTGAGAATAAAACTAAAATAATTAGTTTATTCAAAATATTACCACCTTTCTATTAGAATAACAATTTATATTAGAAAGAATAAAGTATCGTATTAACAGTATCAGTATCAATCTGCAAAATTATTGTAGAATTACTTTTTTATTATAGTAAACTGTTATCTAATTTTAAATATATAATCAAATTAAGAATAATTATATCATATATTTTACAAATTTGCAATTTCAAATAAAACAGTTTTTATAAATTCTAAAATATTAGTATTCTGTGGTATATTAAATCTTATTATATTATTATGCTCATGATTAAATTGTATTATATCTTTGTAATTATCAAATATGCGTTTACTAATAAACCTTTCATATATTTTCTGATTTGATTTTGGTTCAAACGTAATAATAACTATTCCTTTCTCTTCCTTAATCTCAGATATACACAACTGTTTCATCATCAATTTTAAACCTATTATAGAAACAAGATTATTTACAGGTGTAGGTGGTTCACCAAATCTGTCTTTTATCTCATTAATAAGATTTTCAAGTTCATTATTATTTTCAACTGCTATAAATCTCCTATAAAATGTTATTCTAATTTCATCCTGTGTAATATAATCATCAGGTATAAACGCAGAAATATTAAGTTCTATTACTGGAACTGTTTCTTTTTTATCTATTTTTTCTCCTTTCAGATTAGCCACTTCCTGATGTAGAAATTCTGCATACAGGTTCAAACCTATTTCTTGGATAAACCCATGTTGTTTATGTCCAAGTATTTCTCCTGCACCACGTATTTCCATATCTCTTAATGCAAGTTTGAATCCTGAACCTAATTTTGTGAATTCATAGATTGCTTGTAACCTTTTTTTAGCATCTTCACTAATAATATTTTCTGAATGAAACATATAACAATATGCTTTAATTTTACCTCTACCTATTCTTCCTCGTAATTGATATAACTGCGCTAATCCTAATAATTCAGCGTTTTCTATTATCATAGTGTTGACATTAGGTATATCTAATCCCGATTCAATTATTGTTGTTGCGACAAGACAATCAATTTTATTATGCAAAAACTCATACATTATTTTTTCTATCTCGATAGGTCTCATTCTACCATGAACAATTCCGAATTTAATTCCTGGAACTAATTTTCTCAATAATTCTGTCTTTTCAGTAATTGTTTCAATTCTGTTATGTAAATAAAAAACCTGTCCTTGTCGTCCTATTTCAGCATATATTGCTTGCTTAACAATTTCTATATCATAAGGACCAAAATATGTCTCAATATCCATTCTACCTTCAGGTGGTGTCTCAATTACAGAAATATCTTTTATTCCTGAAAATGCCATTGAAAGGGTTCTCGGAATAGGTGTAGCAGTAAGTGATAATACATCAATAAGTTTATCTGTTTTAGATTTTATCATAAGTTTAATCTTTTCCTTTTGTCTAACTCCGAACCTATGTTCATCATCAATAATGAGTAATCCTAAATTCTTAAATTCAATATCTTTTTGTAGTAATCGGTGTGTTCCAATAACAATATCAACCGTTCCATCTTTTAATCCTTTAATAATTCTTTTCTGTTCAGATTCTGTCTGAAATCTTGATAATACAAATACATTCACTGGAAATGCACTTAAACGTTCTCTGAATGTTTGATAATGTTGTTCCGCAAGCACTGTTGTCGGTGCAAGTAAAACAACTTGTTTTGAAGACAACACGCATTTAAATGCTGCTCTAACAGCGACTTCTGTTTTACCGAATCCGACATCACCTAATACAATACGGTCCATAGGATATGGTTTACACATATCTGATTTGACCTCTTCAATACAACGTAACTGGTCCGGTGTTTCTTCATACATAAATGTAGACGAGAGTTGATGTTCAAATTCTGTATCATTATGAAAACTTTCTCTGTAATTATTCTTCCGCTGATTATATAGTTCATATAACTGTTTAGCTAATTCACTTGACGACTTACGTGCACGCTGTTTAGCGTGTTCCCAAGCAATTGTATCAAGTGAATATAGACGTGGTCGTTTACCTTCAATTCCAATATATTTCTGGACTTGATGAAAATCCATTATAGGAATATAAAGTTTATCCCCACCACGATATTCTATCATGATATATTCTGACTCATAAGTCCCTATTCTTATTCGTCTCAGTCCTCGGTATCTACCGATACCGTATTTTTCATGGACAACATAATCACCAGGTGAGATTTCCCATAGTCCTTCAAGGACTATACCTTTTTTGAATTTAGGAAATCTTATTGGTCTACCTGTTGTATAGAATATTTCATGATAACATATAATAACAAGATTTTTAACTGGATTATAGAATCCTGAATTTAATTTCGAAATGATTATCTGTGGTACTTCTTTTATATAATGGTCATAAAACATCTCAAGTAATCTATTCTGTTCACCTGTATTATTACAGAATACAAATATTTTTGTTTTATTCTCAACCCATTTTTTATAATCGTTCAGAAATAGATTAAAATTACCGGTATAGCATGTGTTTCTTAAATAAACTTTATTAAGTTCTTCTTTAACCAATTCTAATTTATCAGGAAACAGTCCTATAATGCAGTTCTTATCAATATTTTCATCAATATACAATTTTAAATTCTGTTTATTGGAAGTTAAAAATTCAAAATATGTTGTAATTGGTTCAGATTGTATAAATTCTTTTGCTGGTAAAAATCTGATTTTGTCAATAAATTTAATTGATTTCTGTGTCTCAATATCAAAATACCGTATTGATTCAATAATATTTCCATTAAATACTATACGAACAGGTAATTCACTACCAGGGGACCATATATCAATAATTTCTCCACGGACAGCATATTCTCCTTCTGTATCAACAAAATCTATTCTTTCATATCCTGTAGATGATAAATATTTGATAATATTATCGCGATTGTATACTTTTTTTAAATAAAGTTCTAATACTGCAAAACTTTTTTTAGGAATAGTTTTTCTTTTAATAGCATCAACAGTAGTGAGTATAAAATCAAATTTATTATTTACTAGTGAATCAAGTGCTATTATTCTTTTATTATTTTCTGTTGTAAAACTAATTATCTCCGGGATTTTATTATTACTGGAAGGATCAACTAATATCTTATATTCGTTGACAAATTTATATAATGATTTTATATCTTCTTCTATTAATTCAACTGTTTCATCTGTATCAAACACACATATTATAGGTATCCTGTCCTTATTATATTTTTCAATTAAATAGAATGATTTAGCTGCCGTTGTTGGTAAGTTAAAATACATTTTTAGTAGGAATTCTGTTCTTTTAATTGTTGTGGTGTTCCGATTACTATTAAAACATCACCTGAATTAAATTTATAGTTTCCTGGAGGATTGTGTATATATTTACCTGTTCGTTTATTTTTTATTGCAACAATCAGTAAACCTGTTCTACGACTTATATCACTTTCAATAATAGTTTTATTCACTAAATCAGATTTTTCTGTAACCTGTATCTCTTCGATTCTCAATGTCTCTTCTGTCTCTTTCAACATTGAATCAAGAAATGAGACAACTGTTGGTCTCAATGTAGCAGATGCTATTCGCATACCACCAATCGCATCTGTCAATACCACTTCATTAGCGCCTGCTTTCTGTAATTTAACCACAGTATTTTTTTCTATTGCTTGAGATATTATCCTAACATTCTGATTTAATCCACGAGCAGATAGAACGACAAACAGATTATCTTTGTCATCACCGAGTGCAATCACAACACCGATTGATTCTTTAATATTTGCCTTTTCTAACACATAGTCATATGCAGGGTCATTATTGATTATCGGAATATTAATCTCAGAAAATTTCTCTATAATGTTTTTATCTGTTGTAATAACGACAATAGGCTTTTCTGTCTTAATAAATTCTTCTATTATATATATTCCTGTCTCACCTTTAACACATATAATATAATGATTTTTTATGTTCTGTAAAAGTTTTTCCATTTTATGCCTCCTCAAAACATTACCTAATTCTCCTTCAAGCATAAAAGTTATGCCGTAAGTTATTACATATGTCAAAATACCGAATCCACTTAATAATATAATCATTGTTACAACTCTACCGCGTTCAGAAAGCGGATTTATTTCACTGTATCCCACAGTAGTAAGAGTTATAACAACCATATATATCGCATCAACCAAACTATAATTCTCAAAAGCAATATAATACACCATACCTGCAAAAATTACAAAAATGAGAAGTATACTTGCTATCAAAAGTCTTGAAGGCACAATTTTATTCATAAGAATTTATTGTCCGGTTCTAAATCTTTGTTAATTACCTATATTATTACAGAAATATATCATTAGCAATTTATTTTTAATCCAATATTAGATTAGTAGTTAATTTATATACGAATTATATAAAATTTTTATTCTTTCTCAAAATAAACTTTTCTCATGTAATACTTTTTTCTATTCTAAATGAATACTAAAAGGAGTGCTCTTTTGAAATGTAATAAATATCGTTAGTAAATGCGGAATTTTCTTTAATAAACAGTTCAACAGCAGATTTTATTTTATCTCTTAGCTTACGTGCTTGTTCCAGTTTTTCTTCATAATTACCCTGGAATGTAGAAATATCTTCAAAATTCCAGTGAATCGTTTTAGTTAATAGTCCAGGAAAAATAGGACACTTTTCAGCAGCAGATTTGTCGCATACTGTTATTATATAATGAAACTTTAATCCTTGTTTGTATAAATCAAAAACACTTTTTGTTTTATTACCCGAAATATCAATTCCTATTTCTTTCATCACTTCAATAGCAATAGGGTTCAAATTACCCGGTTCAAGTCCTGCACTCATTACATCAAATCTATTTCCTCCAATTTTTTTAAGGAATGCTTCCGCAATTTGACTTCTAGCACTATTATGAGAACAAACAAACAGGACTTTGATTTTTTCTGTCTCTTCATCTTTCTTATGTTTAATATCTTTACCTAAAGTTAAATATATTACATCTTCACAAATATTTGTTGACAAGTCGGCTATTCTTTCAAAATTATGTGATATTCTAATAATATGTGATATCTTTTCTATAGATAAATTATCTAAATTCGCTATTGAAATCAATTCCTTGATAATACTCAAATTCTGGCTATCAACCATTTTGTCTCTTTCACATACATTTTTAGCGAGTTCCGTATTTTCAGTTATAAATGAAGTTATACTGTCATTGAACATTTTTCTTACTGTCTGACTCATTTCAAGGACATCAATAAAAGGTTTTAATACTGGTCTTTCAATCAAGAATATACCACTTTGAATGATATTTACTACATGGTCTCCTATTCGCTCAAAATCTTTATTCATTTTTAAAGTCATCACAATAATACGTAAATCTTTACCTTTTGGCGCATATTGGGCAATAATATTAATACATAATTCATCAATCTCGATTTCAAATTTATTTATCTGTGGTTCGTAACAATTAATTATTTCATTTAATAAATTTAGGTTCTTCTGTTTAAGTCCTTTTATACTATTATCAATCATATTTTCTAAAATACTGGCATATTCAATTAACTGTTTTTTTAATCCAATAATTTTTTCTTCTAACATATTTTCATCCCCCAAAATTTTATTATCCAAATTTTCCTTCCAGATAATCTTCTGTTTTCTTATGTTTTGGGACAGTAAATATTTTTTCAGTAAGTCCGAACTCTATCAGTTCACCTAAATACATGAATGCAGTGTAATCAGATATACGTGCTGCCTGTTGCATATTATGTGTAACAACAATTATTGTATAATTTTTTTTTAATTCAAGTATTAGTTCCTCTATTTTTTTTGTTGAAATAGGATCTAAACTTGCACACGGCTCATCAAATAGTATTACTTCGGGTTTAACAGCAAGACATCTCGCTATACATAATCGTTGTTGTTGTCCGCCAGAAAGACTTATACCAGAATGATGAAGTTTATTTTTTACTTCATCCCATAATCCTGCATCTCTTAAAGAATCAACTACAATCTCATAAATTAAATCCTTATCTCGTATACCATTCAGTTTCAATCCTACTGCAACATTATCATAAATAGATAGTGTAGGGAATGGATTAGGTTTCTGAAATACCATTCCTACTTTCCGTCTTATCTCAATTGGTTCAATGTCTTTTGAATAAATATTTATATTATCTAAAAGTATTTCTCCTTCAACTCTTGCATTAGGAACAACTTCATGCATTCTGTTTATACAGCGAATAAGAGTTGATTTACCGCAACCTGATGGACCGATTACAGCAGTAACATTTTTTTCAGGAAAAGTAATATTGATATTTTTCAATACATGATTTTCACCAAAATATGCATTAAGATTTTTAATTATAACTTTCCCAACAGTTTCATCCATAAATACCTCACTAATATTTAAATTGAGATTTCATTATTCTTCTACTTATATAGTTTATAAGAAATACCATTATTATAAGCACAAATGCGCCAGCCCACGCTTGGTTACGCCAGTCCTCAAAAGGAGAAATAGCATATATAAATATTTGTAATGGTAGCGCTGCTATTGGTGTATTAAGTCCTTGATGCCAAAATCTATTACCGAATGCAGTAAATAATAATGGTGCCGTCTCCCCAAATATACGTGCTATAGACAACATTATACCAGTAATTATTCCTGTCTTCGCTGTCTTCAATACTATATGAATTGTTGTTCTAAATTGACTTATACCTAATGCCCATGCTGCTTCCCGTAAATTATTCGGTACCATCTTAATCATTTCTTCTGTTATTCTCATTACTGGTGGTATCATAATTATTCCTAAAGCAAATGCGCCACTTATAGCAGAAAATGTTTTCATAGGAACAACAAACACAGCATAAGCAAAAATACCAATAACAATTGATGGCACACCATTTAAGACATCAGCAAGAAATCTTACAACAGTACCAAGTGTATTATTACCATATTCAGCGAGATACACTCCACCTAAAATACTCACTGGTATCGCCCATAAAGATGCTAATCCTACAAGTATTAAACTACCAACAATTGCATTACACATTCCGCCACCTGGCTCACCAACAGGTTTAGGAAGTTTTATAAAAAAATCTAAATTGATATTTGTAATCCCTTTTAACACAATATACAAAAATATGCTTATTAAAACAATAAGAGTTATTAAAGCACAAAATAATGATCCACTAACCATTATTTTACTTATAATTTTTCTTTTAATATTTATTGTTTGCATATCTTATTATTCTTTAGTTACTCCTTTCAATTTACTTGATATTGATAATACAAGTAATCTGGCTATTATATTAAGTAAAAAAGTTACAACAAACAAACAAAGACCTATTTCTATTAGTGTCGCTATATACAAATCACTTGTCGCTTCAGTAAATTCATTAGCTATGACTGATGCCATTGTATATGAAGGTGCAAATAAAGAAGCAGATATTTCAGGTTTATTACCTATAACCATTGTAACTGCCATCGTTTCACCGAGTGCACGTCCAAGTCCAAGTATTATTGCACCAATAACACCTGTTTTTGCATATTTTAATACAGAAATTTTTATTGTTTCCCATTGTGTTGCACCAAGCGCCATTGCAGCTTCTCTTAAAGAATCTGGAACAGATAAAAACACATCTCTTGATACAGAAGATATTGTAGGTATAATCATTATACTCAATATTATACCTGAAGCCATAAGTCCTACTCCGTAATAGTCACCACTAAATATTGGTAAAAACCCGAAAAATTTTGACAAAAATGGTTGCACATAGTTTTTTAATAGAGGAGCAAGCACAAAAATTCCCCACATACCATATATCACACTTGGTATCGCAGCAAGTAATTCAACTAAAAAACTTAATGGTTTCCTAACCCATAAAGGTGCAATTTCGGAAAGATAAATAGCAATCCCGAGTGATAATGGCACAGCAATTATCAATGCTAATAAAGACGAAACTATTGTTCCATATATAAATGGTAACGCACCAAATTTCTCTGTTACAGGGTCCCAATTCGTATCTGACAGAAAATTCAATCCAAATTTCTGTATTGAAGGCATTGAATATTTTATCATCACATAGATAAGAAAAATCGTAAGAATAATCAATGTTAGAGATACTAACCCGCATATCTTCCTAAATAATATATCAACAAACTTTATCTTATTTGTAAAAATTTTCATTTTTTACCAAACTCTCTTTAAATATTTATATATATGAGTTTTTATTTATAAGTTATATCCCTAAGTTTCTGCTGAATTTGCGCTACTATATTTAATGGTAAAGGAGCATACAATAAATCAGAAGCATATTTCTGTCCATCAGTTATTGCCCAGTTCAAAAATTTCACAAGTTTTTCACCTTTAACTTTATCATCCTGGTTTTTATAAACAAGTATCCAAGTAAAACCTGCTATCGGATACGCATCTTCTCCATCAGGATTAACAAGTGATACTCTAAAATCAGGGGGCATAGTGTATGTTTTTGAAGCAATTGCTGCTGTTGTGCTCTTTAAACTTGGAACAATGAATTTTCCTGCTTTATTCTTGATAGCACCATATCCTAAATTATTCTTAATAGCATAAGCAAGTTCTACATAGCCAATTGAATAAGATATTTGCTTAACCAATCCTGCTACACCTTCATTCCCTTTTCCACCTAATCCGACCGGCCAATTAACTGATGTACCCTTCCCAACTTTAGATTTCCATTCTTTTGATACTTCGCATAAATAGTCAACAAAAATATATGTTGTCCCACTACCGTCAGAACGATGAATAACAATAATTTTTTTATCCGGAAGATTTACTCCAGGATTATCTTTTACAAGTCGTTTATCATTCCATTTTACAATTTTCCCAAGAAAGATATCTGCTATAACATCAGGACTTAATTTAATACTTTCGTTTATACCCGGAAGATTATAGGTAATAACAACTGCACCTGCTACCATAGGAATATGAAATATTTCACCTGGTGCATCTTCTAATTGTTTATCTGTCATCGGTCCATCTGTTGCACCAAAGTCAACTGTTTTTACAGTAATCTGTCTTATACCGCCTCCAGAACCAATCGACTGATAGTTAAAATTAACACTCGGATCTATTTTTGTGTATTCATAGAACCATTTTGAATATAAAGGGTATGGAAAAGTTGCTCCTGCTCCATTTATCAATATCAACTTTTCTGCTAAACTGGTACTCACAACTATAAACATCATCATCAATGATTTCATTACTTTTTCTAATCTGGTTTTTTTCATAGATTTTTTCCTCCTTTTCTTTTTAATTTTTTTAATAACTTACTTGCAACATTATGTTAAACTTATCATTTTTTTTGCTCGGTATCTCTGTCTTAATTGTATAATCTGCCAATATTCTGACTGATTTATCCAGATAAAAGTTCAATCCGAATGTATTATTAGTTATTTCATCATCTGTCTTGTTATCATCCGGGTCCCAATGTTCATATCTAATAACTGGTGCTACTTTACTATCTTTTCCAAATGGGTTTATTTCTAATGTAGTAATTATATTAGAAACATTTTTTGTTCCTTTGGAATCCTTACCACCAACATATTCTCCTACAAAAAATATTGGGAAAGGATTTTTCGTCTCTATTTTTAAATATCCGCCGTAATGCATAACACTTGTGCTGATATAAATATTTCGTTCGTAAGCAGAAAAACCAATTTCAATATCCTTAATAGGTGATGTCAATATACGGGCAGAAATGTCTTTTCGTCTATTATCTTCTGTACCACAACCGGTCCCATTCATAATTCCAACCCGCCAACTGAATAAATTCTTATTCACCCCTGATAAATTACCCCACCACTGTATCCCATAATCGTAATCAGTTGTAAGTATTTTGTTCATGTAGAACGGTGTATCTGCAACTTTTTTCTTAGATGATGAAAAAGTGTTTTCAAAACCGAATGGTTGATGATATTGTCCTATAAGAAACACAGCAAAATCTTTTTGTGGAATTAGTTTAACCCATACTTCACGAAATGCCACTGAACCACCACCTGTAGCAGACGCAATACTTGCAAAATCTGGTTGAATTTTAAAACTTGCCCATTCATTTAATGTTTTACTAAAAGAAATACGAGCTCTTTTTATTGATAATGGCTCATAATTTGATGATTGGTCTGTTACAAACATTATTTGAGTATACCCTGAAACTTCCATCTTTTGTTTTTCTTTCTTTTCTTTTTGTTCCTCTTCTTCTTTTCGCTTTTGTTCTTCTTTCTGCTTTATTGTGCTGATTTCGTTTCTTATTTCTTGTGAATCAGTAGAATTCAGATATCCTTTCTCAACAAGTTTATCAATCAATACCTCTGTTTCACTTGATAAGCAAATACTTACACTTAAAATACAACTCGTCATACAAATTAACAGCATGTCAAACAACTTATTTCTAAAATCATTCTTCATTTATTTTTTATCCTTCTTTCTAAAAAATATTTTATTTGTTTTTCTACCATATTATACGACCTATCTGTTAACTAAATATAAGTAATCTGTTAATTTCTTGTTAACTCTCAATTTTCTTAGTGCTCTTTGTTTATACTGTCTAACTCTTTCTCTAGAAATATTTAGTTCTTTTGAAATCACATTTAATGGTTTACATTCCTCAAAAGAAAATCTCAATATTTTAGTTTCTATCTCGTCTAATCCATCAAAAATATCAGGATTTTCAATATTTGACTTGTAATTATCTTCAGGTAAATTATAAGATTTTTCTTCCAATTCTTCATTCCAGTCCTCATTCAAACTAAACGAATCCAAAGAATTATTTTTTTCTTTTTTAATGTATTCCATTATTCTTTTTCTTATCCAGTAAGTAGTATATGTAGAAAATAATGTTCCTTTTTCAGGATTATATCTTTTCTGTGCTTCAATAACACCTAATAACCCTTCTTGAACTAAATCATCAAAAGGGACATTAGAATACTTAAATTTTCCTGCAATTGATTTTACTAAAGGTAAATAATCTTCAAAAACATTGTTTTTCATAATACAACTCTAAATTATTAAATTTTAGTTTCTACAATAATTATACAAACTTAAAGTTAAGTAAGTATAAAGCGATTATTAATTTTTGGTTAAGAAATAATTAGATAGGATTTATAGGTAAGTGTATAGTGAATTTTGTTCCTTTTCCTGGTTCACTTTCTACATTAATACTTCCATTATGATGTAGAACTATATGTTTAACTATTGATAATCCTAATCCTGTTCCACCTAATTTTCTTGAACGAGATTTATCCACAACATAGAATCTCTCAAAAATATGTGGTAAATGTTCTTTAGGGATACCTATACCTGTATCTTCTATATTAATTTTGATAACCGAGTCCACACGAGTCATTGATATTCTTATCTCATCTTCTTTTTCTGAATATTTTATTGCATTATCAATCAAGTTAACAAGCATCTGTTCAATTTTAAATGGATCTGCTACTATTTCTGGTAGATTTGTTTCAATATCAACTGTAAATTTCAATTTATTTTCTTTTATCTTATGTTCAAATATTTTTAATATATTTTCTAATATGCTTTTTAGATTAACTTTCTCTAACTCTAATTTGAATCCTTTCTCTTCAAATTTTGAAAGCAACATCATATCGTTAACGATATTAATCAATCTTTCTAAATTTCGTTTTACGATGTTCAGGTGGTTCTTATGTTTTTCATTTCTAACTTCTTCTTCTAATGTCTCAATAAATCCTTTTATTGAAGTAAGCGGTGTTTTTAATTCATGAGATAAATTAGAAATGAACTCCTTCTTAATGGATTCAATTTTCCTTATTTCTGTTATATCACTCAATGTAAGAATAAATTCATTAGTCAATCCAATTTCTGTCACACTTGCAATATATATTCTTCCATTGTATTCTATCTCACTAACTACTTCTTTCCTATTTTCAGCAGCTTTTTTTAACAGATTAATAATAGATGGTTCTCTTATTGTTTCCCAGTAATATTTCCCTGTAATATTTTCCAAACCAAAAATTTTATTGAAACTTTCATTACTTAATATAATTCTATCTTCTTTATTTATAATGACCAAACCTTCACGTATTGATGATATAATTTTACTCAATTCTTCTTTCTTTTGTGTAATATCAGAAAATAAAGATTTTATTTCCTGTGTCATATAGTTGAAACTATCTGCAAGATTTGAAAACTCATCATTACTTTTTATATTTATTCGGACATCAAAATCACCTTTTGCAATTTTATTTGAAGCGATATAAAGTTCCTTGACAGGTTTGGATATTATTTTAGAAAACAACAAAGCTATCAATAGAGAAACAAACATTATTATGAAAATAATATACAACATTTTTTTTCTAAGGTCGTTCAATAATAAATTAATGTTGTCAATAAATAAACTTAACCTTAATACTCCGATGATTTTTTTATTATTAATCATTGGAACCGCAATATAAAGCATTTCCTTTCTCACTGTTGAACTATACCGAATTGATCTTCCGTAATAACCCTGTAGCGCTCTGTTTATCTCAGGTCTGTTTTTATGATTTTCCATCATTTTAGGGTTCTCTGCCGAGTCAATCAGAACTGTTCCTTCATTATTAACAATAGTAATTCTTATATTTGATTCTCTACTGAAGTTTCTAACTAATTTGTTTAATTCTTCAATTTGATTATTTTTATATAGAGATAAGAATTTTAAATTCAGTGCTGTTGAAAGGTTCCGTAATGAATTTTCTAAAGTATTAATATAATGCGATTTTAAAGAATAAAATGTGACCAAGAATATTGTTATGGAAAGTGTCAATATTATTATGATATGCCATATGAATAGTTTTAAGAATATAGGAGTAGGTTTATTCATCTTCAATTTTATATCCCACACCTCTAATATTTTTTATTAATTGTCCTGCTTTACCTAATTTTTCACGAAGATTATTTATATGAACATCAATTGTTCTATCTAAAACTGCTTTTTCCAGTCCCCATAGATGGTCAAGAATTTTTTCACGAGAATAAACAACACCTTTTCTTGAAGAAAGTATTTCAAGAATTCTAAATTCTGTTGTTGTTAAATCTACTTTTTTACCTTCTACAAATACTTCATATTTATCTAAATCAATTAAAACTATATTACCAATTTTTCTGGTTTTTGTTTTATCTTTATTTTCCTGTCTTCGTAAAACAGCTTTAATACGCGCTATGAGTTCTCTTGGCGAAAATGGTTTTGTCATATAGTCATCTGCACCTAATTCAAGTCCTACAATTTTGTCTATCTCTTCACTTTTTGCTGACAACATTATTATCGGAATTGATGAATATTTTTCTTGAGATCTAAGATATTTACATACTTCGTAACCATCCATATCCGGCAACATAATATCAAGTATTATAAGTTCTGGTT